>Ga0213835_100272_pt1 | contig 58449 bp, 40 predicted proteins | sample SWPATP01_FD_160576 | JGI IMG/M metagenome (GOLD analysis project Ga0213835, IMG submission 160576) | Coastal seawater microbial communities from Marineland, Florida, United States - SWPA TP0 #1 | ecosystem: Environmental > Aquatic > Marine > Coastal | place: USA: Florida | collected 2016-08-05
TTCTCGATTTTTTGGAAACCACTCCCGATGCCGGTCCGGAAGATATCCTTGTGGTAAGTTCAGATTTAACCTCATACAGCGGGTTCATTGATGCCGTTTTTAATGCGCCTCATGAAAATACGCCGAAATTACCTGTATTCGTAAATGATGTCGGAAGCTCGGTTACATCCCAAACTATCGCTCTTTTCCTGGAGTTGATATCCATCCAAAAATCACGTTTTAAACTTAGCTCAATATTGGATGTGTTGGAAAGAAAGGCGGTCAGAGATAGATTCGGACTTACGGATCAGCAACTTTCCCTGCTCGAAAAATGGATGAAAGATACCGGCTTGAGATGGGGCATTGATGCTTCTAATCGAGGGGATTCCGGTATTCACTCCTGGGAATTTGCCATCGATCGACTGATTTCCGGGTTCATGATGCCACATTTCAATCAAGATATTTCCCTTGACATTGCTCCGTATTCCGAGGTCGAAGGGGCAGAGGGATTACACCTCACCGGCTTCGTCTATCAACTCAAGGATTGGTTTTCGAGTTGGGATGCTTTCCTCTCAAAGTCACACACCAGCACGGAATGGGCTGAAAAGCTTCGTGAAGGTCTGCATTTTTGGATTCCGGACACGGACGAATATCAGCGCGCCATTTCGAACATTCAAAAAGTGATACGCTCTCTTCAGGATACTGAAAAGTATCTAAGCAAAACTCAAACGTTGTCTGCTGAAATTGTCTTAGAATTTATTCAAGGCAATTTAAGTGCCACTTCGGCTGGATCATCGTTTCGGTCGGGGGCGATAACGTTTTCCTCTATGGTGCCGGTTCGACACTTGCCCTATCGCTTTATTGCCGTTTTAGGCTTAAATGAGCATCAATTTCCCGGAAATGATACCCGAAACAGCTTCGATTTGATGGAAAAGGACTTCAAGCCGGGCGACCGCTCTATTCGCATCACAAATAAAGGGCTGTTTTTAGATGCACTCATGACCGCTTCGGATGTTTTTTACATGAGTTACACCGGATTCAAAATGGCGGATGGAAGTGCCATGCCGGCCTCCCTCGTGGTAAGTGAATTGCTGGAATATTTGAAAAGAGAAGGATGCTCCATCCCCATAAAAAAACATCGTTTACACGCGTTTCATCCGGATTATTTCAAAGGTGAGGGATCATCTCATTTCACGTATCAAAAGAAAAATCAGTTTCTTGCGAGATTATATGACGAAATTAATCCGCCAAAGCTTGCCGGCGACCGTGTTGACATCCCCCTTGAAATACCTGAGCAGGAAATGCTCGTTACCCTAAACGAGCTTTATGCTTTCCTGAGAAAGCCGTTTACGTGGCTTATGCAGACCAAATTAGGAATGCGGCGCTTGGGGGATGAAGCCCTGCCCGATGATCGGGATGTATTTGGTTTGAATAACCTCGAAATGTGGAAATTCGATCAACTTTTTATGCGTGCGATGAAGGAGCAAGAGGATGTAAAAACGCTCTACAACCGTTTTAAACAGAGTGGAATGCTTCCGTATGGAATCGCAGCCGAACTGGAGTTTAATGAAGCATATCGACGTTTTTCATTGTTTTGGGATGCCATCCCCCCGGAAATAAAAACGTCTTCCACGGACAAATCTCAGCGCGTTGAAGCTGAATTTAACATACATGATAAGCATGTTCTTTTTAGAGCAACGATTCCGGAAACCATTGATGGACAATTAACTTTAGTTGAGGCAAGCAAACTTAATCCGGACCGAAAATTACTTGTTTGGCTGATACATCTGTGCGCTAATTTGATTGCCGAGGTTCACACAATAGCTGTTTTTAAGGATGCGAAGAAAGAGGGCATTCATACATTAGCTTTTTCTCCGAATAAGAATGCCGCTGAGATTCTTTCATCATTGATTGGAAGGATGATTTCTACCCGAAATACACCCATTCCGGCTTATCCGATGATGTTTGAAGAGTATGAAAATATATTGAGTAAGCATAGCGATTTAGAAAAGATAGAAGCAGAAACATTGAACAAATGGCACGGATATTTTAATCCGTTTGCCTTCGATATGGCTAAAACAGCGTTTAAGGATGATGCGCCAATCTCCGATTTTACGGTGGCATTTGATCAGGCTTGGTTTAATGACATCTTAGCGCTTTACGACCTTGTTTGGAAACCCATGACCGAGAATGGAGGCGAGCTATGAAAGCGCCGAAACCTTTGCAGGTATTTGAGGTTCCTTTAAAAGGCATCAATTTAGTGGAATCGTCGGCGGGAACCGGGAAGACGTACAATATTGCCGGTATCTATGTGCGCGCCGTTGCGGAATATGGACTTATGCCACAGCAGATTGTGGTGGTGACCTTTACTAAAGCAGCCACGCAGGAACTCAGAGAACGCATAGGCGCAAAACTTAAGGAAGCCTACGATATTTTGGCCACGAATGGCTCAAGCTCGGATCATTTTTTGAATCAGTTTAAGGCTAAATATCAGCATGACACTGATGCATTGCAGTATTTAGAAAAAGCCATAAAAAACTTTGATTTAGCACAGATAAGTACCATCCACGGATTTTGTCAGCAAGCGCTTCAGGAATATATCTTCGAAAGCAACAACCGCTTTGATATCGACTACTCCGGCAATACGGATGATCTCATCACTGAAACGATTGATGATCTCTGGAGAACGTATATGAAGGATGAGGTATCGGATTCTTCGAAGAAGTCCATAATGCAACGGTTTTTGTTGGATGAGGTCAAAACCCCGGATAAACTGAAAACTATACTCATCGAAAAGACCGGAAAACCTTTCCTCAAATATGCCGTGGAGTTTTCCGAAGATCGTTTGTATGAGTTATCCGCTCAATGGGAAATGCTTGAGAAAGATGTGATTGAGGCCATTGATTTTGAGGCATTAGATAAATTTCTTGCTTCTCCAAATTTGAATAGTCGCACCTACAATGATAGCAGAAAGAAGAAAATTGTGGGGATGCTGACCGAGTGGAAAACTAAAGGCGAGATTACTTTAAAACCGTTGAGCAAAGACGACGCTAAGAATATAGAACTTGTTTCAACTAATGGTGTTGCTTTGAAATCGGGGAGTAGTATCCCTGAACTTGCTCTGTTAGATGAAATGGATGATCTTGTGAAATTCTACGAAGAGTCTTTTTCATTTTTATGCGAGCATTTGCTGATAAAATTATCGATTGAGTTTGAAGAAAATCTGGCAAATAAAAAAGAGGATGCCGGAATCGGTTCGTTTGATGATATCCTAATCGGAATGATGCAAGCAGTAAAGCGTAAGCCGATGCGTGACAAACTACGAGAGGCATATCCTTTAGCCTTAGTAGATGAGTTTCAAGATACTGACCCTATTCAACTCGAAATATTCAAAGAAGTATATTCGGGTTTTCCTGAGGGTGGACTTTTTATGATTGGGGATCCGAAGCAGTCAATTTATAGGTTTAGGGGGGCGGATATTGAGAGTTATTTAAGTATCCGAAAATCGGATGAAGTAACCATTTATCAACTGGGGGAAAATTTCAGATCATCACATTCGCTTGTTGAAGCCATTAATGAACTTTTTGATGCCGGCGAAGGCGAATCAATGCCCGGGAATATTCCGTTTTACCGATCTCTTGCACATAAAAAAGACGATGAGTTTATCCTTCCCGATAGTTTCCATCCTTCACCAATTCAGTTTCTGAAGACCACACCGGAGCTTGATTTGGTATCAAATAAGGAGGTCGGTCAGGTGTATGCGATTCAAAATTTAACCTCTGAAATTGCCCGGTTATTGAAATCGGGGGCTGAACACGAGGCAAAAATAGTTTCGGGTGGAACAGAACGAGGTATTCAACCACGCGATATTTGCGTATTGGTTCAAAGTCATGCCGATGCCGAAAAAGTAAAACGTGCTCTGCTGAATGTGGGAGTGAAGAGTGTATCAAACTCAAAGCAAAACGTGTTTTCGAGCAAGGAAAGTGAGTTTATCACAGATTTTGTCACCTTGCTAAAGCAACCCGGGTATCTTCCATATCTGAGAACTTTTTTGTTTTCAAATTTTATGGGATGGCCTCTGAGTCGAATAAACGAAATGGAGCAGGATGTACAGGCCTTATCGGAATTCATCCAAACCATAGAAGTCCTCAAAAACCGATATGAACGCTTTGGATTTGCCTCGGCTTTTCAGGCTTTTTTGAATTTAAGCATAGCGTATATCGGTTATGAGAAACATACGGTTGAGGAGCGCATCCTCAGTTTAGATCAAAACGAGCGCAGATATACCAACCTTATTCATTTAAGCGAGTTGATTTCCCAAAACGAGCGAAAACAAAAAATGGGTCCCGAAGGACTCGTTAAATGGCTGCTCAAACGAAAGGAAAATCACGACGAAGAGTATCAAATACGACTTGAAAGCGATGATAATTTAGTTCAAATTGTGACGATACATTCGAGTAAAGGGTTGGAGTTTCCGATTGTATTTTGTCCGTTTTTGTGGCATCATTTGCCGTTTAAAAATCAAACCAATCCGTTTGTTTATCATGCCAATGAAACGGATTTCCTTGTTGATTTTAGCGGAATCACTCAAGATCAAGCGAAACCCTTGGTGTTTGCAGAGGAAATTGCTGAGAAAATTCGTCTTGCCTATGTGGCGTTAACCCGGGCAAAATATCGATGTTACATTCAGCTCATGCCTTACAGTAACAGCAAAACGGATTCGACATCAGGGGCTCTTTCGTACATCCTTTCAAATCAGGAAGATAAAAAAGCCTTCAAATCAGGCGACAGGCTTGATGCAACCCTTCATTTAAGCAGAGCACAGATACTTTCAGAGCAGTTTCCTGAGTTGTTTCATGTAACGGAAGTGCAACCGTTTGATGGGATACTCAAGTTGAATCAAACCAAAGAGCAGCTTGCCATGGCAATGCAGATTTCAAGAACGGATTTGCAAGAGCCATCATGGTTTGTCACATCTTACAGCGGACTAAAGAAGCAGCGAGTGGAATCCATAAAGGAGCATCACGATGACAGAGCTCCGGAAGATTCGCCTGAAACCAAAGAAGAATCTATCATTTATGACATTTTCCATTTCCCTAAGGGAGCTCGATCAGGAGTGCTGATGCACGCACTTTTTGAGGATATCGACTTCCCGGACTTCCATCAAAAAGCTCCCGCTTTAATTGATGATCTCTTGGTAAAAGAGGGTATTGATCCTCAATTTTCCGGTGCATTATTTGGGATGATGGAACAAACCTTATCCAAAAAACTTCCCCATAGCGATGCACTCTTGCTTGAAAAAGGTGCATCCGCTTGCATGAAAGAAATGGAGTTTTATTTCCCCTTAAAAAAAGCGGATATTGAAGCGATAACGGCAATTATTGATGAGGGAAGGCCAACTTCCACATCCGACATAAACGCATTTATGACCGGTTTCATCGACCTTCTGTTTGAACATAAGGGTGCCTATTATATTTTGGACTATAAAAGTGATTTTCTTGGGAAACATTCCACCGATTACACTCCCGAAAAACTGCGAGAAGCCATTTTTAAAAGTGGATATCATTACCAATACCACATCTATTCTGTGGCGGTTTTCAGAGCTTTGAAACGTCTTTTGGGCGAAACATTCGACTACAACACGCACTTCGGAGGGTGCTACTATCTCTATTTGCGTGGAATTCAAAAATGCGAGGACGCTAACGGCATTTTCTTTGACAAGCCAAGCTTAGATGTTATTCAATCCCTCGATGCATACTTCGGAGGGGTAGAGTTATGATGCACACTCAGGGAAATTTGTTTTCACAGCCATCTGCTTCAGTATTGATGGATGAAATCCGAATTCTGGTTTCCGAAAATCGGTTAGAAACCTCCGATCTTGCGTTTGCCGACTTCTTTTTCCGTCGATACGGTGAAGCCTCTGCGCCTCTAATTTCGGCCGTCATTTGGCTTTCGTATGCCCTTCGTCAGGGACACACTTCCCTGAATCTCAACACTTTCAGTCAAAATCCGGAAGAGTTTAAAGGTTCAGAGGCGTTTGATATCCTTTTAGAGAGTATCCCGACATTTCACAACTGGGAAGATCAGCTCATGGCTTTTGATGCTGTTGGAAACGCGACATCCCCCAAAAATGAGCCTTTAATTCTTGAAAATGGATATTTGTACTTCAGGCGATTTTTTGTGTACGAGTCAGAAATGGCATCCCGAATCAAACAGAGAGCTGAACTTCCGTTTGAGTTAACGGCAGATAAAGGATTGGTAAAAAAACGCCTCCACGAATGGTTTGATGATGGAAAGGGCGGGATTTGGCAAAAATTAGCGTGTTTGAATGCTTTGGGAAGGAAATTCACCGTAATTACCGGTGGTCCCGGAACAGGTAAAACGCATACGGTGTTGCGACTGATGGCCATGCTGTTGGAAGCGGATTTGGATGGAAGGGAATCGATCGCGTTGGCCGCTCCCACAGGAAAGGCGGCGGCTCGTGTTGGCGAATCTATCTTGAACGGATTATCGGGATTACATCTGCCGGAAAGCATCAAACAACGACTTCCCGTAAAAGCACAAACCATCCACCGCCTATTGGGCTATCGATATCAATCAAGCAAGTTTAAGTATAACAGAGACAATCCCTTACCTTACTCTGTAATCATCATTGATGAAGCTTCGATGATCGATTTAACCCTTATGACCAAACTCCTTGAAGCCGTGGATGACGATGCAAAACTCATTCTATTAGGCGACAAAGATCAGTTGGCCTCAGTTGAAGCGGGGAGTGTATTCGCCGATATTTGCGCCGGAGCTGAGTCGCATTCATCTGGAGTCGAGTTTGCATCTGTTGCTAAGGAGATGGGAATCGAATTGCCGGTTGGGGAAGGAAAAAGAGCACATCCCTTGCAAGAATGTATTGTTCAATTACAGGAATCAAGACGTTTTGGGACGGATTCAGGAATTGGAAAACTGGCTCGTGCGATCAATCAAGGCAAAGCAGATGAAGCCCTTCAACTGCTTGCATCGGATGAGCATCAGGAAGAGATTTCCTTTATCCCACTATCAAAAAACGCCTTAGATGAGTTGATAAGGCATCATTCATCCCAACAATTCAAAAAATATACGGATGATTCACTTTCGCAATCAAAAAAATTGAGCGCTATGACTGAGATCCAGTTCCTCTGTGCGCATAAAAAGGGAGATTATTCGGTTCAGGCAATCAATCAGAAAGCGGAAGTCATCTTAGGGGCAAGAACCACTCGAAGCGAATGGTATCACGGACGACCCGTTATCATGATGGAAAATGATTATCAAATCAATGTTTATAATGGAGATACGGCTCTGTGTCAAGTTGATGATCAGGGCAATTTCAGCATCATTATGGAATCGTATGATGATAGATCAGGAACAAAGAGTGTCCGAAGTATTCCAATTGTTCGACTTCAGCAACCTGAAACAAGCTGGGCGTTATCCGTGCATAAAAGTCAGGGTTCAGAATATGATACCGTAGTGGTTGTCCTACCCGAAAAAATATCCCCGGTCGTTACGCGTGAGTTACTTTACACGGGGATCACTCGTGCAAAAAAGAAAGTGATTTTGATGGGCACGGAATCGGTAATCAAGAAAGCAATTGAGCAAAAAACGAAGCGTTTTGGGGGATTACGCCAGAAGTTGTGGGGGGAAATGTGAGCGGATCTTTTTGGAAAATCTGGATTGATACAGGAGGCACATTTTCTGATTGCATCGCCCTAACCCCGGAATTTGATCTATTAAAACTCAAAATCTTATCAAACAGCTCGTTAAGAGTATCCATAGTAGATGCTTTTAAACATGGCGTATGGATTACTGATTCAAATCAGCTTCCGCAGGACTTTTTCAAAGGATATTCAGTACGCAAGTTAGGCGATTCACAACAGTTTTTGATTTCATCGTATGATGCTTCTTTGCAACAACTCTATTTGGAAGACTATATCCCCGATCATTTTACAAAAGGAGACGCAATTGAGCTACTTAGTCCGGAAGAGCCGCCCATTTTTGCATCCCGAATACTGACAAAAAAGAGATTGGAGGAAGCCTTACCTCACATCCTAATGAAATTGGCAACTACAAAGGGCACCAATGCACTTCTTGAGAGAAAAGGGGGAAAGACAGCACTTTTCATAACCAAAGGATTCGGCGATTTTCTCGAAATTGGCAATCAACAACGCCCCGATTTATTTGCGCTTAATATTCAAAAGAAAAAAATGCTCTATTCGCGGGTCATTGAGGTAGAGCAGCGCATGAATTATCAAGGGGAAGTGATCTTTCCACTCAATAGTAAACGTATCTTTGAGCAAGCAAAGATGGCTCTAAACTCTGGCTGTGAGTCTGCCGCGGTGGTTTTTATGCATAGTTATTCAAATTCATCACATGAACAAGAGGTCGGAAAATTACTAAAAGATATCGGCTTCAAACATGTTTCTCTATCATCCGATTTAGTTCCTTTTATGGGGATGCTTTCCAAGGCAGAAACGACTATTGCGAATGCTGTTTTGGCTCCGGTGGTAGTATCTTATTTGAATGATGTTGAACGGAACATTGGGTCAGATAATCTGTTAGTGATGAGTAGTGCCGGTACACTTGCCGGAAGAACTGAATTTCAGCCCAAAGATAGTTTACTTAGCGGTCCGGCAGGGGGAGTTGTTGGTGCTGCAACTATCGCGATTAATGAAGGCTATTCCAAAGCCATCTCATTCGATATGGGTGGAACAAGTACCGATGTTGCGCGTATTGATGGAGCACCTGAATTGACTTTTGAGCATCGGGTCGGGGATGCCCATTTAGTGGCGCCGGCGATTTATATTGAAACGGTTGCAGCAGGGGGTGGCTCAATATGTGCTTTTGATGGCTATACCATTACTGTAGGTCCCGATAGTGCAGGCGCATTTCCCGGACCGGCTTGTTACGGAGCCGGTGGACCGTTAACCATTACGGATTTAAATCTTTTAGCAGGAAATCTGAGTCCTAAGAATTTTCAGATTCCAATATATCCGAATAAAGCAAAAGAAGCGTTAGTTGAATTACAGTCTGAAATTCATATAGCCACGGGAGAGTTAATCCCCCTAAATAAACTGATTGATGGATTCTTAGCTACTGCTAACGAAAAAATGGCAGATGCTATCCGATCCGTGTCAGCTCAAAAAGGCTATGATGTACGAGAGTATGCTCTTGTTTCTTTTGGTGGTGCCGGTGGTCAACATGCTTGTTCCATTGCTGAACTTTTGGGTATCAAGACGGTTATACTTCCGGCCGATGCCGGATTACTCAGTGCTTTTGGATTAGGTGAATCTGTTGTTTCTGTTTTTGAACAAAAACAACTGCTCCTTTCTTTGACTAAGGAAAACAAATACTTTTTTGAGGAAGCCTGTGCGCATTTATCTGAAACAGCTATGTTACGGTTGAAGGAACATTATCCAACTGTGAGTACAGCAGATTCCTCAAAAGAAATCCATGTCTCGTTACGATTTGAAGGTCAACATCATGCTATAGAAGTAATCATTCAGGACTTTGATGAGATTGAATCAGCCTTCAAAAAAGCGTATGAAGATCGATTTGGGCATTGGTTGGATGACACAACGATAGAGATAGTAGCCTTGAGAGTGCGAATCGCCGAGTCTAAACGGAATATAGCGTCTAAACATGCAGAGCTTGCGAATTATGAACCTGAGCCTGTTTCTTTCAATTTTTCTCTTGTTGATGATACTGAGGAGTCCATTCCCTTTTTCTTGACAAATAATCTGCTGCCCGGCGCTACCATTTTTGGACCGGCTGTAGTAGCTGATGATTTCAATACGGTAGTGATTAAAATGGGATGGAAGGCCGAAATGAGTAGGCAGGGTAATTTGATTCTTGAACAGTTGGACGCTGAAAAGGTCGCAAATGATTCAGTAGATAGTGCAGAAGCCATCGAGTTGCAGTTATTTACGAATCGACTTACCACCATCGCTACTGAAATGGGAAACATGCTTCAACGAACAGCGATGTCTGTAAATGTGAAAGATCGTCTTGACTTTTCATGTGCATTGCTCAGTCCTGATGGAGATTTGGTGGTGAACGCACCTCATATTCCGGTACATTTAGGTGCATTAGGCTTGTGTGTCAGAACTCTGAAAGATCAATTCCCTTTGCAGTCAGGGGATGTTTTAGTTACGAATCATCCTGCATACGGTGGCTCGCATCTCCCTGATATTACCGTTGTTACCCCCATATTCTCAGAACAAAGCACACTTTTAGGATTTGCAGCAAGCCGAGCGCACCATGCTGAACTTGGCGGAAAAAGTCCGGGAAGTATGCCTCCCGATGCAAAAAGCCTTTCGGAAGAAGGGGTTGTTATTGCTCCATATTTCCTTTACCGATCAGGAAAAGCTGATTGGGAGGGCATTAAATCAGTATTAACTCAAGGCAGTTACCCTACAAGAAATGTAACAGAAAATATCGCTGATTTGAAAGCGGCGGTTGCGGCCAATCAAAAAGGGAAAATGCTTCTGCTACAACTTTCACATCAGCATGGCGAAGATCGTATTAAACATTATATGAAAGCCATTCGGGAACATGCAAAAATGAAAACCCGTGCTATGATTTCAAGAATGGATGATTTAGAGGTGGTGAGTAAAGAGTTTCTGGATGACGGTTCTGTTATACAGGCGCATCTTACTATTAAGAATGAGCACATTACTATTGATTTTGAGGGCACTTCTCCGGTTCATCCAGGAAATCTCAATGCGACACCGGCCATAGTGAACAGTGTAGTTATGTATGTCCTTCGTGTATTGACTGGAGAAAATATCCCCCTAAATGATGGAATCTTAGATTGCGTAACGCTAAAATTGCCTACATGTTTATTAAATCCTGATTTCGATCAAAATCCGGATCATTGTCCTGCTGTGGTTGGAGGAAATACTGAGGTCAGTCAGCGATTGACAGATACTTTATTGAAACCGTTTGAAGTCGTTGCATGCTCTCAGGGAACTATGAATAATGTGCTTTTTGGGAATCAAAAATTCGGGTATTATGAAACAATTGGCGGTGGAACGGGTGCCGGAAATGGCTTTAATGGTTTGGATGCCGTACATCATCACATGACCAACACACGAGGAACCGACCCCGAAATCCTTGAATACAACTATCCCGTTCGACTTGATTGTTATGCGATAAGAAAAGGGTCAGGAGGGCACGGAAAATGGAAAGGTGGGGATGGCATTGTACGTGAAATGACCTTTCTTGACGATGTAACACTCACAGTAATGACGCAGCATCGCATCCAAAAACCTTACGGAATAAAAGGAGGGCAACCGGGCGCCACCGGAAATCAAAAGGTTATCTTTGCATCGGGGGAAAGTGTAAACTTGAAGCCCTCTGATCAGCTTAAATTAAGAAGAGGAGATCGTTTTGTAATTCAAACACCGGGAGGTGGCGGGTATGGCAAAGAATAAACGATGTAATTGGACTTCAATTCATTTTTAACTAATTGCTTGAAAAAGCATTTTGGTCTACAAATAATCAACGCGCCGCTTTCTAAAATTGCAAAATGTTAACATAAGTGTTAACTTTGTGCCATGCGAACCATAATATTCTATAAAACTCAATCTGGTAAATGTCCTGTTTCAGAGTTTTTGGATTCATTGAGCTCTAAACAAGCCAAAAAGGTGACTGGGGTTTTGAACCTTGTGGAAAATCAACCTAGGGTTCCTGTTGAGTATTTCAAGAAACTCACGGGAACCTCCGGTTTATGGGAAATTCGCATTCAATATGGTTCAGACATCTTTCGCTTGCTTGGATTTATTGATGACGGTAAGTTAGTAATATTAACTAATGGCTTCACAAAAAAGTCTCAGAAGACTCCAGCTAATGAAATACAAATTGCTGAACTTAGAAAAACCGACTATTTGCAACGCAAAGGAGAAAACACATGAGCGATTTACAGGCATACATTCAGAAAAGAAAAGAAACCGATTCCGAATTTGCAAAAGACTTTGATAGCGGCTACGAAAAATTCAGAATTGGTGCAATGTTACGTCTCGCTCGAGAAGATGCGGGTATGACTCAGGAAGAGTTAGCACGAAAACTGGGTACGAAAAAGACTGCAATATCTAGAATCGAGAATCATTCTGAGGATATTCGCTTGTCAACTTTAGAGAAGTATGCGAGTGCATTCGGTAAGACACTCAAACTTCGATTAGTAGATTCTTCAGAAGTTTAAGAAGTGTCGGACTTCGTGACTCTTCGAGTCTCCGACAAATCGAGCCTGAGGGTTTAGTGCAAATATTTTATTAAGTTTTGGTCGTCCAGTAATACTATCTCTATGTTGCTATCGCGCCTGATACTCTAACAAAACGCTGTATTTGTCATCATTTTCAAAGCTACCGGCTACTTGAATAAGTCCGGGTTTAGTGTGAACAATACCACTGAAATGATCACCATTTTTGGTTAAATCTGTCCAAGTATCTCCATTTACAACTGAAACAGATTTAGCTCCAGGAATTCTAAGTGAAAACAGAATTTCTTCACCAGCCGGAACAACATACGTGATTGGAGTTTCCACATTTCCCCGCTGCATCAAAAAGCGACCGAAAGTTTCAGGGAAACCTGAATCAGCTGTTTCACGATTATTTTTTATGGTATAGCTCAATACTTTTGAAAAAGCACCTTCTCTATTTGATTGTTTTGCGAATATTTCCAGCTCGTACGATCCGCGCTGAGGTGGATTCAGCTCAATTACAGCCCTATTTCCAATATGTTGAACCAAAACCTGATTAATCGGTAATTCGGAACCTCCTCTTGATAACCTTGCTGTCAACACTTGATTTTCAGGTACACCTAAAGAAATACTACTTTCATAAGTTAAGTCAATTATCGCATTCTTGTGTGATTCAAGTGTTAGTTGATGAGCAAAAAAACCGGGTTTCACGTTTACAAGCTGTTTATAATGATCCAAACTAACAGGTGGATGTAATAGTTGCCAGCTTGAATCTTCCGGAAAGTGTGTATGGATCAAGTGTTGTGGGTTGGTAAGGAAAAAGAAATCCTCAAAGCGCTTTATAAATGTTCCATCTTCATGACTTATTGCTCCGGCTCCCCAAGTTGTATCTAATAATTTCCAATATCCATCAATCTTTACAGCATTCCATTCATGATTTGAGGTAAATGAATCAGTCATTTGATCGAAACCATATCCTTTAGAATGACCTCGTATAATAACAGCTTCTAATCCGGCTAAACCGGCTAGCTCATAAAAAAGAGCCGAGTAACCACCGCAAGTAGCTTTACGCTGGTTTAAAGTAATTTTGGGATCAGATGGTTGTATCCTTCCTGCAAAGAAAGAACTGGAATCATACGCAATATTGTCGGTTATCCATGTGAAAATAGCGCGAGCTTTTTCAATTTCGGTATGGAAAGGGGATGTCAGATAGTTAGCTAATAAAGAGGTATTTGAGGTAAATTCTGTTGGCGTATTTCTAGCATGATCATCTACTTTTACAAATGAAGTATTTTGAGCATGTATAGGCGATATGAAAAAAAGAAGCAGTCCTAAAAGAAAAAGAGAAACCGTAAAATATCTTATCATGAAAAGGATTAATAAAATTAGTGTAGAATCTTCCTGACAGAACAATTTAACACAGGTTTAACGAATACGTCAATGAAAAGCGTATATTCTTAAACCACAAAAAATAGTTGATTTTACATGAAAACTGCAAAATACATCGCGGATAGAATCAGACTCCTGATAGCTACAAAACAGTTTCAGGTAGGGGAAGTACTTCCTTCAACCAGAGTTTTAGGCAAACAATTGAATGCAAGTTTTCACACCGTACGTAAAGCCTATCAGCTATTAGCTGAGGAGGGATTGTTGAAAGGGGAGACCGGACGTGGATTTGTTGTCACAAGTCAAAATACACTTCTCGATAAATCAGAGCGATTAGAAAAAGGTGCGGAACGTTTTCGGAGTCTTTTGGAAGAGCTTATCGGGTATGGTCTCGATGAGGATGAAGTGGAAACTCTCTTTCAAGAGCAGTTGACTTTTATGGATTGGCCTGATAGAATCAGCTCATGTGCATCCGTTGGAAAAACGAAAGAGCTTGCCGGCATGCTTTCTAATGCCATTCGAAAAGAAGTGGGTGTAAAAAGCAGGTTATTAACCACGGCTGAACTCGATAAGGCTGCAAATTATGATGCTCTTTTCGTTCCTGTTGAACATTACCGCCTTTTTCGAACTGATAGTGACAGTTCATTACTGCTTCCCGTTACTTTCGGGTTGAATCATGAGCTTATTATCACAACTATTGAACGCTCAGCTATCCAATCCATCGGGTTGTTGGCGTATGAGGAACCATCCCTAAGCGTTCTTATTGATTTTATTAAACATGAGATTCGCTTTCCTGGTAGTTTAACAGCAGGAGCCCTTACCGGAAGATCATTGCCTGCATTTGTTCGTGAAGTAGATATGATTTTTTATACCGAATCATGCGCTGCAATCGTTGAATCACAGATTCCGGAGCGAAAAAGAGCCCGATTAGATTTCGAATTATCAGCAAAAAGTGCGACAATGATTCGATCAGAATTATGGGATGATTACTAACTCCGGTTAATCTTCTGATTTTTTGTATCTTATTTCAAATCAATAACCTGAAATTTATCTCTTTCTATTGCTATGAAAATATTTTGGCGTATTGTTGCCGGTGTGTTGGGTAGTATGGTGATTATCGTAATCGCCTTGAACCTCTATTTTACTGATGCGAGACTTAAAGCGCTCGTTGTGCCACAAATTAATGAGGCTCTTGGGCGAGAAATAAGTGTTGATCATATCGGGATAACCTTTTTTAGAACCTTCCCAAGTTTTGGTTTATCTGTCAAAGGGTTAGTTATTCCGGATACAGATTTTATTCCTGATGTTAGTAGCGGAGAAAGAGAACGTCCGGCTAATGTGCAGGCTGATCTTGCAAGTCTTAATGAAATGGTACTCTCTGTTGATATTTTTCCTTTATTTTCAGGAAATCTTAACGTCACAAAACTTGTAGTAGATGGATTTTCATTTAATTATATCATTTTTGAAGATGGGTCAACAAACTTAGATTCCCTTCTTGAATTTATAAGTGAGGATAGTCAAGAGGCTACAACCGACGAAAGCTCAACCACAGTTAATTTACAGTCCGTAACCGTCTCTGATAGCAGAATATCTTTTGATAACCGTAGCACAAACACTCATTTTAGTATAAATGGCCTTGGTGCGTTCTTTACGCTTAAATATGCAGACAAACTGGAAACCACTGTAAATGCAAATGCTGAGTCAATCCGTTTTAGATCAGACAGCACAACCTGGATTAATGGATTGCCTATTAGTTTAGTTAAAACCTCTACGGTTGACACTGAAAATGAAGAATTTTTGATTCAGGAAGGATTTCTACGAATTCGAGGATTAGAATTAAATATGTCAGGCTTAATTTCTGAGTGGTCACAAGAGAACATACTTGTGGATTTATTACTAGAATCAAGTTCCGATGATTTATCTTCCCTTTTGGCACTTGTTCCGGATACTTTTGCTGATCAGATTGAAGGTGTTACCACACGAGGCGCAGCTACTGTTAAAGCGAGTATAAATGGGCGTGTCGGTGGAGAAACACTTCCTGATTTTAATGCGCTCATTAGTGTTGAGGATGGATTCCTAAAATATCCCGGTGTAGAAAGTGCCATTGAAAACATTCAAATTAGGATGGAAGCCGGAAACGAGTTAATTACCATTTCCCAATTTGATGCCAATGCAGAGGCAAACACACTTTCTGTTTCGGGAAGTATTATCAATCCTTTAGAAGATGATGCCCGATTCGATCTGAATACACTTCTGAGATTAGACTTAGCTACGATTAAGCGTTTTTATCCTCTTGATGGAATGCAACTTTCAGGGTTGCTTAACTTGGATGGAAACGCACAAGGAATCATCGCACAAGCAGAAGACGCGCAGTTCAATATGAATCTTCGACTAACCAATGGATTTTTCAAGCTTCCTGATTTGGAAGAGCCTGTTACTGACGTTCAAGTGCAACTCAATGCTACTCAGGCATTGATTCAAATTGCTTCTCTAAATGCGAACGCTGCCGGAAACACTTTAACACTAAGTGGTTCGATAAGAAATCCTCTCGATGAAAACAGAGCTTCGTTTGACGTGCGCTCTACCTTAGACCTTGATTTGGCAACGATACAGAGATTTTATCCTATCGATCCCGATACATTAGATATGAGAGGAAAAATCCGCTTTAATGGAACCGCAAATGGTAGAGTAGCTCAACCGGAAAATGCTACCATAAACGGCACATTAACCGTTGAAAATGGATTCGTCCGTCATCACCTACTTCCTCAGCCAATTGATGAACTCAAGCTTGATTCAAGAATAGCCGGTGAACGTTTCACGATTAATCAGGGAAGTTTGAAAACAGGCGGAAATTCATTCTCAGCAAATGGAGATATCAATAGATTTATGTCCGATAATCCATTGATAAATATGACGATTCGCGGTGTATTTGAACTAGCTGAAATTGATCAATTTTTTGATTTGCGACCCATGGTGAATGAAATTTCCGGTAAAGCGGAAACCAACCTCAGAGTAAGTGGTCCAGTATCAAATCCTGAATCACTCGTGTTTAATGGTACGGTAGTAGTTAATAATTTCTATGTCGATAGTGATTCTTTGGTTAAACCAATACAGCAACTTAATGGAGAACTACGTTTTAGTAATGAAAATCTGACGCTTACCAATTTAACATTCATCATGGGAGAATCTGACTACTCAATGAGTGGAATGTTGCTTCATTATATGCGTCTTTTTGATGATAATAACTCAGCTTTAGCTGAATTGAATGGATCTTTTTCGTCCAATCGCTTAAATATTGATGAAATATATCAATGGGAACCAACTCCCGAAGATCAACAAGAACCATTTCCTATTGAGCTTCCTCGAGTCAAAAGCAATCTTTCAGTTGATATCAGAGAGATGATTTTCTTTGGGGTTCCCATTACAAATCTTCAAGGTAATGTGCGTACAACAGATGTGTTGGTCGCAATAGATAATGCTTCTGCAAACTTTTTTGGGGGTGCAGCAAATGGTCAATTCCGTTGGGATGTACCTCAACCGGATCGTACAAAAATTACGTTTCGTGGTGAGTTGGATAACATGCGAGTGGAAGATGTACTCAAACGTTTTAATCCGGCAGGTATGGCAGATGCGCACCAATATTTTTCCGGTGGTTTTAGCACGGCCATAGAATACATCACGGAGCTTGATGTTTTTCTCGATCCAATATTAGAGACCACCCGAACAAACGGAAATTTTGGGATGACACGTGCGCGCATGCAGAATCATCCGGCTCAAATCAAAGCTGCTGAATTACTTAGGTCAACTGAATTAAAAAATCTCTCGCTGGATAATTTACTTTCAAAAATTATTATCACAGATAATATCATGACATTGCGAGATTTCAATCTTACCAGTAGAGATATTGGTGTGGTTCTTAACGGTACACAGGATATTATTTTGGGGAATATCAATTATTCTGTTAACATAGTACTTCCAGGTAATTTAGCGAATAATTTGATTCCTGTACTCACTGCGGATGGCATTGAAGCACTTAAACGTGAAGATGGAAAAGTTGAGATTCCTTTCCGTATTACAGGAACAACAGAAAACCCAACAGCTGGACTAGATACAGAGAAAATTCAGGCAAGAATTACCGAATATTTACGACTCAGAGGAACCGATGCCATCCGAAATCGACTAAGAGGGCTGTTTAATTAACTCTTAATGAATATCGACCAACTTATAACCGAGAGTATTCTTGCTATTCAGGATGAGATTGAGGCTGTTAGGCTGAAGCCGCAGAGGGAAGTTCTTTTTGCGGCTCCTAACGACCAACAAAAAACAGTTGAGGCTCCAACTTATGCTTTTAAAACGCAGAATCAATCCTTTCAGCATATTTCGGAAGTAACGGCGGTCAGTGTGTTTCCGACAATCAAGGGAGAAGTACTCTCATTTGACGATGAAAAGGTTACCATCACATTCGAAAAACCTCTGAAAGAACCCTTTTTGGAAGTTGAAGTCGAATGGGTGAATGACTTCATTTTAACGCGAATGTTAAATCATTTGGAGTTTATCCAATCTGAAGAGTCTGAAAAAAGGAAACTTAGAATTTCGGATGTTTTGGCAAAAACTTCTTCTGGAGCTTGGCAAGAGGCGGAAATCAGAGAAGATGGATTTCGAAATATTCCCCAAAAGGAAGCCATTCAAAAATCCATCACAAATAGAGTGACCTATATTTGGGGTCCACCAGGAACCGGAAAAACCGCCACTCTTGGATTCATCATTGCGAATCTGCTGCATCAAGGAAAAAGAGTACTCTTTGTTTCAAACACCAATAGAGCCGTTGATGTCGGCTTGCTGAGCCTGCTTTCAGCCTTGGACTTTGTATCTCCACAGTTCGACGTTTCACAAATCTGCCGATTTGGAGAATCTGCATTGAAAGATGATCGGCTCGAGTCGGTTTCCTTCGATAATCAAATCGACAGAAAACGAGAGGAAATAAAACAAACGTTTTTGCCGGATAAGGAAGATATCCGGAGACAGTTTTTGCTTCAAACCATCAATAAACTGATTGCTTCCGGGAAGGATGTTCCTCCAAAGTTAGAATACGAACTTGAGCTTTTGGGAAGTGATTCCCAAAATGACACAGGCGAAACGGATCTTGCGGAGCAGCTTGAAATGCTGGCGTTGAAGGAAATATATAGCAGAAAACTTGTTGCTACGACTTTAGCGAGGGTCTGCACCTCAGATTTGCTCATGGGACTTTCTTTTGATGCCGTAGTCGTTGATGAAGCTTCTATGGCTTCAGTGCCTTATTTGCTTGTGATGGCTGGCAAAAGCAAAAGTCATTTCGTAGTAGCGGGCGATCCCATGCAATTACCGCCAATTGCAACTACCACAAATAAGAAATTTTCTGATTTCCTCGAAAAAGATGTCTATACGTTAATTTCAAATGCACAGGAAATGGATGATCTTTTCGTTTGGAAGGATGATCATCCTGATATTACCTGCTTTTTTGATACTCAATACCGACTAAATGCAGATTTAGCTTCGGTGATTAGTGATGTGTTTTACGACGGGAGATTGAAAACCGGGAAACTACCAAGAGTACCACAATTAGTGGATGGCGATCTGTCTGTTTTTATGGTAGATAGTAGTCGACACGGGGCTTTTTTACGAGTAGATCAATCAGACCGTGGATTCAAGCCGATTAATGAAGTACACACTGAACTCGTGATTGAATTAATCCGAAGATTGATTTTACGGGAAAGACATCATCCATCCCAAATTGGCATTATTGTGCCATTTCGAAATGTGGTTTGGAGATACAAAAAAGCACTCCGAGAAGCCGGATTCTACGAAGTTGAGGCCGGAACCATTCACACGTTTCAGGGCAGGGAAAAAGAAGCTATCATTTTCGATTCGGTCATGAGCGGTGTCGGACAAGGCTACTATAAAAGGCATTTCACCGTACGACCGTTTGACGAAACCAAGAATGGACTCAGTGTCCCTCGATTATTGAACGTCGCGTTCTCGCGAGCTAAAGAAAAATTGGTTATTGTTGCAGATTTGGAACACGTAAATACGGTGTATAACGGAATGTTTCTTAGCCAATTACTAAACAGAATCAAACAACTTGAGCGAGAGAAAAAACAAGTTTGACAACATTTCAGAACGATTGATGAATTGATCAGGTTCTGATTTCATCAAAAACAATTACATACTCAAAAAATAACTTCATGAATATTGAACAGCGCAAAAAAGACCACGTCGATTTATGCGTTTCAGGCAGGGTTGATTATGATTTTGATGCCGGTTTCGAGCGGTATCATTTTCGACATAATGCGCTTCCTGAAGTTGATTTGGGAGAAATTTCAACGGAATGTACTTTTTTGGGTAGAACCTTTGCTTTCCCGCTCTTTATTTCATCAATGACGGGGGGATATGCGCAGGCAGGCGCTGTAAATGCTATAATTGCCTCGTTTTGTGAGAAGCAAAAACTACCTTTTGGGGTTGGAAGTCAGCGCGTAATGCTGGAAAAGCCGGAAACGACCGCATCTTTCTCTATCGTGCGTGAAGTTGCACCTCATGCTTTTATTGCAGCGAATATAGGGGGATGTCAACTCATCAGCTCAACCTTAGAGTCTGACCTGGAGAATATTATATCATGCATCAAGGCAGATGCATTAATCATCCATCTAAACCCACTTCAGGAGTTGATGCAACCCGAAGGGGATGTTAATTTTAGAGGGATTAAGGATGGAATTAAGAAAGCGGTAGAGCTCGTAAACATCCCTGTAATTATAAAAGAAACAGGAGCTGGAATTTCTAAGGAAGTTGCTTTAAGATTGATTGATTGTGGTGTTCATTCCATTGATATAGCCGGAGCAGGAGGGACAAGCTGGGCAAAAGTCGAGAATGAACGAGCAGGAGTAAAAGCATCAACGTTCAATAATTGGGGGCTTCCCACAGCATTTATCCTTGAGGAATACGGTGCTGAGATTTGTGATAAAGTTCAGGTTATTTCATCTGGAGGAATCAGAACGAGCTTTGATATCGCAAAATCCCTTTGTTTGGGAGCTTCTATCGGGGCTGCGGCTCAACCTGTGATTCAAGCGATTGTAGATGAAGGTGAAGAAGGACTCGAGACGTGGTATAACAATCTTGTTAGTGACATGAAAAAAATTATGTGCTTGTTAGGAATATCAAGAATCGAGCAATTTGGACCGCATTATCTAATCAAAAGAGCTTGACTGAATAAAAATAGCTTCGCCTTTATCCTTTAAAATCCTATTTTTGCAGAGTATTTAAACATTCAAATTGACTTTTACGTGAGCAAAACGAATCCTTTGTCCGATTTAATTGAAAACGGCATCAAAAACCTGAATATCCCGGAACGTCCTATTAGTTTATACGAGCCGGTACGATATACGCTAAATTTAGGAGGGAAGCGACTCAGACCGCAGTTGGTACTCATGGGAGCCGGACTGTGTGGTGGAGACCCGGAAAAAGCATTACCTGCGGCATTAGCGGTTGAGCTCCTGCACAATTTCAGTTTAATCCACGATGACATTATGGATAAAGCCGATTCTCGCAGGGGAAAACCTTCCGTACATACCAAATGGGATGAAAACACTGCTATACTTAGCGGGGATGTCATGTTCACCATAGCGTATGAGCAGCTCGAATATTATGCGGTTCAGAATGGTTTCCCACCTGAAACACTTTCAACTGTATTCAAAATCTTCAATAAATCGGTAAAAACGATATGTGAAGGTCAGGCTTTGGATATGGAATTCGAGACATCGCTTTCCGTTACATTAGAAGAGTATATCCATATGATTAGTTGCAAGACAGCGGCATTATTGGAATCATCGCTTCTGATGGGGGGAGTTATCGCCGGAGCGGATGAAGAAGCTCTACAAAAGTTAGCAACGATTGGGATGGAATCCGGAATCGGATTTCAGATTCAGGATGATTTATTGGATGCAATTGGTGATCCAGACAAATTTGGAAAGAGAAAAGGCGGTGATATCTATGAAGGCAAAAAGACCTTTCTAAGCATATTAGCACTTGAAAGGGCAGAGGGAGATCAAAAAACGAAGCTTTCCTCCATCCTTCAAAATCCGAATTGTACTGAAAGTGATGTTGCGTACGTTATAGAACTTTTTGAGCAACTTGGCGTTATTTCTGATGCACAGGAAGCCATAAAAAATCGTTATATTAAAGGCTTGCATGCTTTGAGCTTTTTCAATGATAGTCCTTATAAGTCGGCGTTAATCAATTTATTGGATAAGCTTACAGCCAGAGAATATTAATTTTAAATTACTTAGTGTTTTGAATATCAGATCGACCATTCTTCTTTTTGTACTTGCTTTGTTTATTGTCTCAGCTTGTGGAACCAGGACTGCTATACGACCCGGTGATACCATCGAAGTTGCTTATGATAAAGCCCGTGATTTATATGATAGAGGCAGATACAGAGATGCTGCCCGGGCCTTTGAAATGGTAATTTCAATCTCACGAGGTACTGAGTTTGGTCAGGATGCTCAATTCTTACTTGCGGATAGTTATTTCAAGAGTCGTGATTTTCTTATAGCAGCCAGTGAATTCAGCAGATATGTATCTTTTTATCCAAGATCTGAAAGAGTTGAAGAAGCTGCATTTATGGAAGCTCTTTCTTATCAAAGATTAAGCCCAAGGTATAATCTTGATCAAACTGATACTTATAACGCTATTGAGCGTTTTCAGCTTTTTTTGAGTCGATACCCTAATTCAGATCGTGCTCCCGAAGCTGCACAATTCATAGATGAATTGAGGACGAAGCTCTCACGTAAAATGTTTATGGCTTCAAGGCAATATATGACACTTAGGCAATATCGCTCTGCTGCAGTTTATTATGGTCTAACTTTCGAGCGTTTCCCGGAAACTATTTATGCAGAAGAGGCTTTGGTAAATCAAATCTTGGCGTATGTTGAATTTGCATCCGTGAGTGTTCCTGATAGACAAGCTGAACGTTTCCAAAATGCAATTGACTCCTATGAATTATACATCCAGTTGTTTCCCCGTGGTTTAAACAGAACACGAGCTGAGGAATATGTTGACCGAGCACGTGTTGGGCTAAATCGTAGCAGGCAAACCGTGATGAATGAAAACTGATGCTTCAGTAAACAAGACAATTGCAATTTTTGGAGGTACTTTTGACCCTCCACATTTGGGGCACTCTGCCATTGTTTCTGCTTTTTTGAAATCAGAAATTCCTGATGAGATTTGGATTCTACCGACACCTGTACCACCTTTCAAATCGGATCAACGCCTTACACCATTTGAACATCGCTTCAGAATGACACAAATTGCCTTTAAAAATGCAAATCGTGTGCATGTAAAGGATTATGAGTCTCAGTTCATTGGCACTTCTTATACCATTCAAACACTCGAAAAACTTGCAATAGAATTTCCACAAACAAATTGGATGCTTTGTGTAGGGCAAGATAATCTTAACTCATTCCAGGATTGGCACAGATATGAGGATATTTTAAGTATAGCAACTCTTTTAGTTGCGGCAAGACCTGGATTTGACTCAGATTTATTACCTGATATTATTCAATCAAATTGCCGGTTTGTTGCACATACACCGGTTAGTATTTCATCAACAGCAATTAGAAGAGACTTACTAACAGGCTTTAAACCAAAGCAAATTACACGTGAAGTATTTAAGTATATTCAAAAGCATAAACTCTACACAGAGTAGTTTTAGAATTTGACACCTACTGAATATACAGCCATAAAAGGATTTCGTTGGCTAGTTGAAATATTAAATCTTATAGGACCAATAAGAGAATTTAATCCATAACCAACGCTCCATCCAACATAAAGTGGATTATCCTTAAAATTAAACTGATTTAGATCATCTCCACTTGCAATGTTAGTTCTAAATTCAGCAAAATTATTTCGAATAAATTGATACTGAACGCCGGTAGATATTTTCCGTACTGCATTTGAACCGAGTTCATAATTTCTAAAACCGGCCAAATCAGGATAACCTCCAAGGAAAAACTGTTGATGCAATGGTAGTTCAGAACGAGTTGCTATTCCTACTTTTGCTCCCCCCAGAATTACAACATTAGTATTAACCTGAAAGAATCCTTGCCATCTAAAATGTGTTTTAAAGAAATTCAGCGAGTTATTGAAGAAATTTACACTTTGAGATGCTTCAAATTCTATATTATGACCTCGTTGAGTAAAGTTTAATCGATCAAAATTATCATATTCAATTCTAAAAAAAGGTTGAGTTATGCTTGAAGTGCTTCCCGGTAAATCTAGTGAGCCTACCCTGAGTGATACATCAAAAAACTCCTGCCTTAAACCAATTCCTCCCAACAGTTTATTTGTAGTTACTGGAAGAAGCATTCCTTCCAAAATGAGTGAATTTGTCAAAAATTGGGCATTTCTATTTCCACTACGACTAAAAACATCAATTTTCTGCTGTCTGTATAGTCCACGTAAACTAAACGCAAGATTTTCTTCAATATTTAAGTGTCTGAAGTATCGAACATCTACAAAAGGTTCATCTGCTAACTTAATATTTAGCCTAAAAACCGAACCTGGCTGAAACAAATTCCGAAGTGTTAGATTGAATAAAAGCGCAGCATTCTGAATATTTGTGTAATTAAACCCGAATCTAAATTGATTTTGTATCTTTTCTGAAACCTGTATTTCAAGTGTATAAGCGTTTGCAGCCCTATCAGAAGGGTGTAAACGGTAAATCACCTTGTCAAAAAACATCATCCCATAGATATATTCAATTGCTTCATTAATCATCTCTCTCGTGACAAACTGATTAGGCTCAATATTTACCCTGGAAAGAATTTGTTGCCTTCTGATATTTTGTAAGCCATTTACTTCAATATCTGAAACATAAAATTGCTGATTCATATCTGGAAGGGTAGGGTAAGTCGGTGTTCTCCCTCTTAATGTATTAATTGAGTCAGCTAGTGCTTTAAGTTCATCATAATGTAGTCGGGTTGCAGCTTCCCCAAAAGCAATAATTTCAAGTGCATCATCAAAATCAGTCACACTAAATTGAATGGCATCATCAGACTCAATAAGTATGTCAGCTTTATCTCTTGATTGTCTAACCGAACTTTTTATTTGAAATGTAATTGTTTGATCAAGTATATCAACAATACTTCTAAGCTGGTCAACTTTTTTGAGAGGCGCGGTTACATTAGCTGCAATTACGATATCAGCCCCCATATCAAATGCTTCTTCAACAGGAAGATTTCGAACAACGCCTCCATCAACCAACATTCTTCCGTTAATTTGATGAGGCATTAATGCACTTGGAATTGAAATTGATGCCCGAATTGCATCGCTAAGAAATCCTTCGTTCAGTAATACCAACTCACCGGTTTCAATATCTGTAGCAATTGCCGTGAAAGGAATAGGGAAGGTGCTAAAGTCTCTTTCTCCCGGGTATGCCCACAATAGGTTATTCAGAAGTAAGCTCACACGATGTCCGGCTACAACTCCGGCAGGCAAACCTAATGAGCGTTCAAAAATGGGTAATGTTATTAGATATAGACCATCAAATTCTTTTTCATCCATAGGGATATTTCTACGCCTGATTTCATCAGAAAACAGGTCAACCCAATCCATATTCAATGAGAGTTCAGTAAGCATTTCTGTACTATAACCGGCAGCATAAAGCCCACCAACTAAAGCACCCATACTCGTGCCTGTGATATAATCTATTGGCATTTGAACTTCTTCTAGAACTTTTAAAACGCCAATATGAAGAAAACCTTTCGCACCGCCACCGCTAAGAGTTAACCCAATTCTAGGGGAAGGTTGCTCTTTAGTAGGTTCATCTTGCCCGTATAATACAATTGCAAAACATAGTTGAGTAAAAATTAAGCATACGAGTGATCTTGAAGCAGACATAAAGACACTATTTTTTAAAGAAAATATGATACTTGAGGATAAATATATAACCTTTTGATTTATCTGTGAAGCAAAAAGGATTAAAACATTTTGGGAATGGTAATTTCTTTTTTCGAAGATGAATCAATTAGTGAGCCTAATTCAGATTTAGTTAATTCTTCAAGATATAATGTACTTTCTTTCTTACCATTTGGAATCTGCTTTTTATTCAACGGAGTTCCAACTCGAATAAACATTGAAGGTTTTGCATCATACATTAAATGAGCATGCTGAATAAGGGGAACAATATCAACGTGATCTAAGAGTTTGGGTAACATCCAACCAATTCCGGTCTCATATACAAAACTACTGTTCGCAGAATTTTCCAGTTTCCCCTGTGGATAAATATAAAGACTATTACCTGAGGTATTTAGCCAATCTATGCCATACTGCAGAGATTTAAGGGCACTTCTAGGGTCAGAACGATTGATGGAAAAACATCCTATTTTATTAAAAAACGAAAACTTACGAACCTGCTCAAGCTCCATAACTGCTCTGGGTCGCTGTTTTAGGTAAAACTCGTTTAATACAAGAGGGGTGAGCGCATCCCACCACATACTATGATTTCCAAAATAAAGTGTACTTCTAGATGAATTAGGTGTATAGTTTAAATCAAGAAATACATCTTTAAAGACACGATTTAATTTATAGCGAGAATACCAAGCAAAAAAAGACTGAACAAGTCTATTTTCATCCGCAGGAATGAAATCAATTAATGATGTTTTTTGATGAGTATCAGACATATATTAGATACAATTTACAAACTAATGATGGTAGGTCATAGAACGAAGTAATGACTTGTTTCATTCAATTTAGGCTTGGCTAAATCATATTATTTCAATTAAAAAGATTTTACTAAAAAGTCATAATACCATGTTGCATAATAGTTTAGAAGATTATTCTAATAGTTTTTGTTTTGAAGAAAGCTCTCTATTAAAATCAATTAGAGAGGCCACGGATAAAGAACTGAATTATGCAGACATGCTATCTGGCAAAATGGTTGCTGGTTTATTAAGGTTGTTAATCCAAACTGGAGGATTTAAGGAAATCCTTGAAGTTGGGATGTTTACAGGATATGCGACGTTGTCTATGGCTGAGGTGTTACCACAAGATGGTAAAATTACAAGTCTAGAGATGAATAAAAGATATTACGATATAGCTATAAGACATTTTAATGCATTTAGTGATAATCAAAAAATAGAAGTCATTTTTGGAAATGCTCGGGAGTCTTGCTTAAAACTAAAAGATTCTTATGATTTGATTTTTTTGGATGCAGACAAACAGTTTTATCCGGAATACTTCAAAATACTAAAACCGAAATTGAATATTGGTGGAATCATGGTTATTGATAATGTCTTTTGGGGAGGTAAAGTTTTAGAATTATCCGATAGAAAAAGTAAAGCCATTCATGAGTTGTGCGAATTGATAAAAGGAGATTCCGAAATGGATCAACTCATGCTTACAATAAGAGATGGAGTTTTGATTGCAAGGAAAACCTCATAATATTTGAAGATGCTAGTTATGGCTAGCTGAAAGGGTTTTTCAAGCCTGAATCAAATGTATTATAATATATATTATGTTAAGTAATAATGATTCGAAACTAGCCCGCTCAAATCAAATACCAAAAACTATCTCTCTCCTTGCCAATTTCTTTCTATTTTCCACCATCGTTTAACTTTAAACCATTTATTCTCTTTTATGCTAAAACATTTTTTTAGGTACGTTATACAGGGAGTTTTATTTATAGCCCCGATTGCTTTAACTATCTACATTGTCCTATGGCTATTCTTTTTATTAGACACGTTTATGGGTAGTTTGTTACAAAACTTGTTCGGACCTGTACCAACAGGTATTAGTATATTATTTGGGATTATTTTGCTGGCTATAATTGGTGTCTTGGCGCAAACTATAATTGGAAAGCCTTTAAAAAATTTTCTTGAAGGGCTGCTCGTTAAAATTCCTTTGCTAAATATCCTTTATTCAGCGCTTTCTGATTTGTTTACGTCTCTATTGGGTAATGAAAAGAAATTCAGTAAACCTGTAATGGTAAAAGTTAATCATATCTCTGAATTGGAAAAACTTGGCTTTTTAACTGAATCAGATCTGTCAATTCTTGGCGAGACGGAGAAAGTTGCCGTTTATTTTCCGCATTCTTATAATTTTTCGGGGGAAATGTTTATTGTACCGGTCAAGGATGTCCGCCCTGTTGATGTGCATCCGGCTGATGCTATGAAATTTATTGTTTCAGGTGGGGTTTCAGGATTTCCAGCTACAAATACATAAAAAAGGCTCTGCAATTTTATTTACAGAGCCTTTTGAAGAAAGCATTAATTTTTAAAATGAGGCTACAACACCAATTTGAAAATACAACATGTCAGTTCTAGATGTACTTACATCGTAAAAGACCTGACCATTTGAAGTTGTTATTGAACCCGGCTTTAGATAATCTGCTTTTCCACCTAGTATGTATCTTGTTTGAAAATTTAAGAAAACATTACTACCGCGACCACGATATACACTGTACATCATACCCCCGCCAATACCGTAAGCAAAGGTTATATCATCAAAGTTAGTATCGCTGGCAAATTCTTCCTGTGTTGATCTTGATCGAACAGTTGTTTGGGTAAACAAATAGTTAAAACCAACAAGCGCATCAACATATGGCCTAAATACACGACTACGACCTGTGGTTCTCATCAGAAACATCATAGTAAACATGTTATAAGAGTTTTCGACATCTACTCTTAAATCAGGAATAGTTGAACTTAATGGCTCTGTTCTTCTGTCAATCCCAAAAACATTAAACCCTAAATCAAGTCCGAGCATAATTGGCGCTCCGGGAAGTGCATATCCAACAATACCATTTAGTCCTAAACCAATTTCATCAAGTTGATCTTGAAAAGGTCCTTGAGGAATTCCAAACGAAATATTTCCACCGGCTACAAGCTCTCCCCTTTGTGCAAGTAGTGATTGTGGAAGACTAATGGATAGAACAAGTATTGCGAATGCAGTTATTTGTAAAACAGTTTTTCTCATATAGTTTTTTATTTATTTCTAAACATTTTGAAACAGACGTAAAATTACGTTACAGAATATAACGCTGAATTTTTAGAAAAGTTCTGTCAAGATGGGCGTTCAATCTCAAATATTTTTCCAAGAGTCGAAAATTTATTCCCCGCAAGTCTCGCTATGGGATTAAGTTTTAACTCATCAATTTTAAAATCATCCATGAGCGCATCATCTATGTACATAGAAACGACCTTTCCAAATATACCATCGCTTCCTCCTGCATCATCCCCAAATCGTATCATCCTATCTAAAACACACTCAAATCGAATAGGACTCTCGCCTACTCCGGGAGGTTTAATCATCTTTGATTCTACCGGTGTTAAGCCTGTAAGATCAAATTCATCTTTTTCGTAGTCATATAAGCCCGATGCAATCGTAATCTGACTCGCAAGTTCTTCGGTTGAGACATTTATGCAGTACTCCCCTGTCTCTTGTATGTTTCGTACTGTATCTTTGATTTCATCCCCTTTTTTATAGCGAATGGGGAAGAATGCTAAAATCATAGGATTAAAGCATACTACATTAAAAAATGAGTATGGCGCCACATTTCTGACGCCATCTTTCCCCATAGTTGATACAAATGCTATTGGGCGTGGAATCACCGAGCCAATCAATAGCTTATAGCGCTGATGCGCTTCTAAAAGATCAGGATTTAAATACATCAGGCGTGATCAATCCATGAATAGGGATAGTGACCATCATCCAACAAGCGCGCTTCTTCCGTTAAATAAAGCGGTTTGAATGTATCTATCATTACAGCATATTCATCCGTGCCATCTTTACCGATACTTTTTTCTACGGTTCCGGGATGCGGACCGTGCGGAATTCCGCCTGGATGATGCGTCAAAGATGCCAATTCAACGCCTTTACGACTCATAAAATCGCCCTGCACGTAGTATAAGACTTCGTCGGAATCCACATTGCTGTGGTTATACGGTGCCGGAATGGCCAATGGGTGATAATCATACTTTCTAGGACAAAATGAACACACCACATAGTTATGTGCCTCAAATGTCTGATGAACCGGAGGTGGCTGATGTACTCTCCCGGTAATTGGCTCAAAATCTTTCATGTTGAAAATATAGGGATACAGATATCCATCCCATCCAATCACATTAAACGGATGAAACGCAAAGGTGTAATGATGAAATCTTCCCTGTTTTTTGATGCGTACTTCAAAATCACCTTCCTCATTGAAAAAAAGTGGCTCTTGAGGCACGCGTATATCACGCTCACAAAACGGGCTATTTTCCATAAACTGACCCATATTTGAAACATAACGCTTCGGAAAATGAATCGGTCCGGTAGAGTCTGTGGTGAGAATTCGATTTTCTGTAGTGGTAAAATGCATTTGATACGTCGTACCACGCGGAATAATGATATAATCAAAAGGTTTGAACTCTAACCTTCCAAATTGCGATTGCATATACCCTTCTCCTTCATGGATGAATACCATCTCATCGTGTTCACCATTGCGGTAGAAGTAATCCATTTTTTCTGTAGGGCGACCAACAAAAATCTGAACGTCATTATTATACATCAACATCACCCGACAGCTGATTGGATCGCCGCCCGGCTTTATATTCTTGGTTACCAAATGATGATGTCTTAGCAAGCCTTCTTTCCATGGCTTAATGACGATTTCCTTGCCTTGTTCAACTTTTTTTACGGTTGTAGGGGGATGGTAATGATACAACAAAGATGAACTTCCACTAAATCCTTCGGCACCAAAAAGCTCTTCTGTGTAGAGTTTACCATCAGGTCTTCTAAACTGAGTATGTCTTTTTTGTGGAAATTTTCCTAACGAGTGATAATACATATCGATAAATTTTAAAATGGCATCCCATTTAGATGGGATGCCAAAAGGTGAAATAAGTTATAGGTTTCCTCTAATTTCTTGCTCTCTTTCAATGGCTTCGAATAGAGCCTTGAAGTTGCCGACACCAAAACCTCTTGCTCCTTTTCTTTGAATGATTTCATAGAACAAAGTGGGTCGGTCAGACACAGGTTTAGTGAAGATTTGGAGTAGATAGCCTTCCTCATCACGATCTACCAAAATACCAAGACGCTCAAGGTCTTCGATTTTTTCATCTATTTTCCCGACGCGCTCTTCTAAGGTTTGGTAATAGGTTGTCGGAACTTTTAAGAATTCAACTCCATTTTTTTGAAGCTTGGTTACTGTTTCTACAATATCTGCGGTTAGTAGCGCCACATGTTGTACACCGGCTCCGCCATAAAAATCGAGGTACTCTTCAATTTGGGATTTTCTGATGCCTTTTGCCGGCTCATTAATCGGGAACTTAATTCTACCACGTCCACCGGCCATTACCTTTGACATTAGCGCTGAATATTCCGTAGCAATGTCATTGTCATCAAAATGAATGTACTGAGTAAAGCCCAATACTTTCTCGTAGAAGCCTACCCAATGGTTCATTTTGCCTAATTCAACATTCCCTACGCAATGATCAACATACTCAATTCCAACCGGCTCTGATTTTACGTTTGAAGACCAAGGCTTGAATCCGGGAAAAAATAAACCTTTATATCGGCTTCTGTCCACAAAGCTATGGATTGTATCTCCGTAAGTTTTGATGGCGGCAACCACGATGGTTCCATTTTCGTCAGAAAGTTCTATAGGCTCACATGCACTTTCTGCGCCACGTTTAATACACTCTTCATAAGCGATATGAACATTTTTGACTGACATTGCAATATCTTTCACTCCATCTCCGTGTACACGAATATGCTCAGAAATAGGAGAATCTCCAGTGAAGGGCGATGTCAAAACCAGCCTAATATTTCCTTGTTGTAGCAACCAAGATGCGTGAGTTCTCACTCCGGTTTCAAGACCGCAATATCCAACGACTTCATAACCAAAGCTTGTGATATAATAATGGGCTGCTTGTTTAGCATTGCTTACATAAAGTTCAACGTAATCAATATCGATGAGTCCAAGATGATCATCATACTTATTTTCTAATGGACGCTCAAGTACATCTGAGTCGTTTAATGCGTTTACTTTCATGGTTTTAATAGTTTAATATGATTTAAAAAAGCGCTTTTAATTAACTACAAAATATCGGGAAAATTGCAGGGAATCACAAAGTAAGAATACGTTTTTTCAATACTTAACACGATAGTTTTCAACCGCTTTTTCCATTAGAGAGTCAAGGTGATATATATAAACCCGCCAATCTAAACTCTTGTTTATACTTTTCAAAGTGCCTGCCGGAAGTGGTTTTGTTTTACCGTTTAACAGTTTCTGCATTTTTTTGAATAAATCATCCTCAGAATGATAAAAAACAGCTCCGTGTAACAGGGGTTCTCGAAGTGGTGGAGGAATTAACTCAGGGTAGGTCAGCGCATTAGGAACCATAGGATGACAACCACAATATACTGCTTCCATCAAAGCAGTACAGAAAAATTCATATCTCGATGTTGAAATCACAATATCGCCGGTATGTAGCAATGCACTGTAATGGTTGAAATCAGACACATAACCATAATGCAGAATACGATTTCCGTAGCGCTTCCTTATTTGGCTGAATTCCATAGGTTTTTCATGAAAGTGATCTCCGGCCAGGATAAGATTAAAACTACATTCGGCATCGTCTAACCGGTTCATCACTCTAAAAAACATTTCAGGATTTCGATCATACTCCCAACGTTGATTCCAAAGTACAACGGGTACTTCATTATTTTTTCTAAAAATAGTTGTCTTATCATGCTCCCTTAAATTCAAACCGGGATAAACAACAATACTTTTTGAAGCAAGTTCATCAATCAACTCTTTATGTTTGTAGTCTTGATATTTTTGCAAAAAAGCTGGAAGTGCTTGAAGGAATTCATTTTTATGGAACTCTGAGGAAAACCAAAGCTGATCAGCTACAAGCGCACTTAAGTAATTAATATAACAATACGTATCATCACGTTCTTCACCATCAGGTAATGGCATGGTAAGTTGATTCTCTTGCATATAGAGAATCTTAGGGGTGGTTGCAAAACGTGGGTTGGTCAACGCTATAAATGCAGGAAAATTGGTCATGCTACTTGCAAAAATTAAATCAATTTCCTGTGAAATATCTTTTGTTTTCTGCGCTAAGGTTACTGCTCCACCATTCATCCGCCATTTCCAATACTTTTCACGCATGGTAACCGGAAGTATTGTATGAGATGAGTGTTGAAGCACTCCCTCCAAAAAAGATTTGTGCGAACCGCCCAAGAACGGCTCAAGAAACAATACATTCACGGCTCAAAAATTGAGTTAATGATAAATAGCAGTTTTCAAAATAAGACCTGAAATAAATATAAGATAAACTTGGGTTGGAAGTATCGTAAAGATTTAAACTTGGCACTCATCCATCATAAAAATGTCATCAGCATAATGTAGTAACGCCTCTTTGTGTGTAATCATGATGATGGTCATCTCCCCTTTTAACTCCATAAGTTGATTCATAAATGCTTCTTCTGTTGCTGAATCAAGTGCCGAGGTAGCTTCATCCAAGACAAGAATTTTCGGGTTTTGATATAAAGCACGAGCGAGACCAATGCGTTGCCTTTGTCCGCCGGAGATTCGAAGTCCACGTTCTCCGGTCTTAGAATAAATTCCATCAGGCAAGGTTGAAATCCATCCTTCCAATTGAGATAATGCAATTACTTTAGTCAAGTGAGTACTATCAATTTCCTCCGGCTTTTCTCCTAACGTTATGTTTTCCAATATGCTACCATCCATCAAGAAGATTTCTTGGGGGATGTATCCAACGATACTCCTCCAAGCATCCAAATGAAGTGAGGTATCATTTTCATCACAAAGGATGCGACCTTGATTTGGCTTCAGAAATCCCAGTAAAAGTTGCACTATTGTACTTTTACCCGAGCCTGAAATACCGGAAATAGCAACTACCGAGCCTTTTTTTATCGTAAGATTTATTGCATCAAACACTGAATGGTTCATGTTTGGATACGTGTAGCTTACTTGCTCGAATTTTAGCTGATTGCAGAAATCTAATGCCATTTCGTGTTCAGAGGTTTTGGGTAAATCTGGTGTTGCATACGCTGCGGTTAAATCTCCTGATACAGAATCAATTACATAAGCATGGTAACTAACGACTGAATAATGATGCACCACTTTCTTTATAGCCGGCATCAAGCGAGCAGTTCCGGCGATAAACAAGGATAACATTGGGATGATAGCCTCTAGTGTTTTCCCTTGTAGTGTCATTATCAGAGTTAAAACTACTAAACCCAAAACGGCAATAGTTTCTATGCCGGGAACAATCGCCTGACCAATAAACTCTTTAAAACGATATGCATGAGCTGTTTTTTTAAGTTTAATCAGAAAACTATCTCTAAAAAACGCTGTTTTTCCCGCCACTTTAATTTCCCGAATTCCGGAAAGCGTTTCATTTACAGTTTGAATAACACGTGCTCTGTACGTTTGCTCTTGCTTTCCGAATTTACTGATTGTGTTCTTCAAGCCGTACATCAGAATAAGTGCGCTACTTCCAAGAACACCGGCTGAAATGAGAGTCAGCATTGGATCTGCGAAAAGAAATAAAGCAATAATTCCAATTACAACACAAGCATCCATAATGAGTTTCAAAAAGGGATAAACCACTTTTAATGTAAACAGTTGAGTGTCTTGTGTTACATTTCTAAGCAGCTCGGCTGAATTACGATGTAATAAAAACTCATAAGACGTTTTTAAATAGGCACTAAAAAGTCTGTCTCCTAAGGAAGTATATATCGCAAAAACGTAGGCAGAAGCAAGATATTTGTACCCTATTAAGAAAATATTTTTGAGAATAAAGGCTCCGGCTACTAAGAATGCCGTAAATGTTAATAGAGTTTTGGAATCATTTATCCCCAAAAAAAGAAATAAACCAGAGAAAAAATCATGATGTAGTAACTCATTTGGATTTGAAATGGAGGATACAAGTAGTGGTATAGCAGCAACGGCAGCAACTTCAATCAGTGCAGCAATAATCATTAATACAAACAGAAACCCTAATCTTAAGCGATCTTTAGGAATTAGTAATGTATAAGCGTTTTGAATTCTATTAGACATGATTAAAATTTTCCCAAAAATACCTTAATACGTTTATATTAACAAAACCGTTAGATACCTATCGGGAAATTCAATAAATTTGACCTACTCAAATTATAATTTAAAAACAGTTTTCACTTGCAAGTTTACGTAAAAGGTTTTCTGTTGAACTATATATCAGGCTTGTTTCTGATCTTACTCTTTCTATCCCTGCCATTTCATACTTATGCTCAAACCATAAATAGAGTCACTGTTGCCGATCGTGCTGATGGTTTGGGCCAAGTGATTCGTTTTCACATGAATGCCGCTCCCGATTCATTTAAAATTATTCAATCATCTTCCGAATTAATTCAAGCCATTTTTTATGGCAGAACGCTGCGATTAAGTGAAGCCCCTCAAGCGTTTAGAAATCCGATTCAAAAAATGGAGTTTCATGAGATTCCCGGTGGATTAGGACTTGATATTCGTTTACAACAGAATGCTACATTATTGGGAAGGATGTACGGTGATCAAAATCGTAGGGATATTCTTATTGGCTTAACACGCGTTTCCCAAAACGAAATCACTACTTTTACACGAGGATTTACACCTTTAAACTGGAATGATTTCCAACCTCGACAAGCGCCTGAACCTATTGTTGAAGAACCACAAGAGGATGATAATGCAGTTGATGATTTTTTGTTTTCCCCTGTTCCTCGATCTACTACAAAATTTGATACAATAATTATCGACCCGGGTCATGGAGGGCGAGATCCAGGAGCAATAGGAGCAAGTGGAACCTTTGAAAAAACAGTTGTTCTTGCCGTAGCCCTAAAGCTTGGTGAGTATATAAAACAACATATGCCCGATGTGAAAGTGGTCTATACTCGGGAGACCGATCGCTTTGTGAGTCTTTCAGAACGGGGAAGAATTGCAAATCGAAATCAAGGAGATTTATTTATTTCTATCCATACGAATGGTCATTCATCGAGGCAATCTAACGGCGCTGAGTTTTATTTTTTAGGGATGAACAGAACACAAGCTGCATTAGAGGTAGCAAAGCGCGAAAATGCTGTTATTCAATTTGAAGATTCGTATGAGGGACATGAACTTACAGAAGATCAGCTATTAATTTACGAGCTCTCTAATGCCGGGTATATGGCATCAAGTAGAAGATTTGCTGAGTTGTTAGATTTTCAATTTGCGCAGCGTGCACAGCGTCGTTCAAGGGGAGTTAAACAAGCGGGGCTTCAGGTACTATGGGAGGCATCGATGCCGGGAGTGCTTATTGAGTTAGGATTTATAACGAATCCAGCAGAAGAACGCTTTATGAATAGTGAATATGGACAAGCCATTTTAGCATCAGCTATTTTTAGAGCTGTAAGAGAATATCAAGAAATCATTGAAAGAAGTAATTCAAACCGTAATTCATCACTATGAAACCTTTTGTTATTGGAGTTGCCGGGGGAAGCGGCTCAGGAAAAACCACAGTAGTCAATCATATTATAAATACTGTAGGAAGCTCAAATCTCGTTTTATTACAACATGATTCCTATTATCGAGATCTTAAACATATTGCTTTAGAAGAGCGAACCAAGCAAAATTATGATCATCCCTCCTCTTTAGAAACTGAATTGCTTGTGCGTCATGTTCATGCCTTATTAAAAGGATACAGTATCAAAATGCCTATTTATGATTTCACGAATCATGTACGCTCTGAAGAAACCATCCCATACACACCAAAACCCATTATTTTAGTTGACGGCATCCTAATTTTCTACGAAAAAGAGCTTCGTGAATTAATGGATATAAAAATATTTGTGGATACTGATGATGATTTACGCTTATTAAGACGTCTTAAACGCGATATAAACGAACGTGGGCGTTCAGTAAACAGTGTACTGAGTCAGTATGAAAAATTTGTCCGTCCGATGCACCTTGAGTTTGTAGAGCCCTCAAAAAGATATGCGGATATCATTATACCACACGGTGGTGAAAATAAAGCAGCTCTAGAAATTGTAAACGCCTTTATTTCTGAAAAAATCAGCAAATTAGAAGATATTGATGATTTACAGGAAGTTAAGGTGGATTGAAGCATTCCACCTCAACTTCAGCAAATTGTATTATTGCAAGTACTTATCAATATACCACTGGACGGTTTCCATCAAGTCACGACGAAAATCCTGTGTGTTTTGCCATCCCAATTCAGATTCTAATTTAGTGGCATCAATAGCATACCGGAGATCATGTCCAGGTCTATCTGTTACAAAAGTGATGAGGTTTTTGTAATCTCCATCCGGACCATTTCCTACTAATTCGTTAAGGATATTACAAATTTCACGAACAAGATCAATATTTTTCCATTCATTTCTGCCACCTACATTGTAGGTTTCACCGGCTCTTCCACTATGGAAAACATTATCAATAGCTTTGCAGTGATCTAAAACAAACAACCAATCTCTGATATTTTCACCCTTTCCATACACCGGAATTGGTTTTTTGTAATAGGCTGTTCTAATAACCGTGGGAATTAATTTTTCATCATGTTGATGCGGCCCATAGTTATTAGAGCAGTTTGTAGTGACTACATTCATTCCATAGGTGTGATGGTATGCGCGAACAATGAAGTCACTTCCGGCTTTACTCGCTGAATACGGCGAATTAGGAGCGTAAGGGGTGCTTTCACTAAACAGACCTTCTGCCCCTAAGGTACCATATACTTCATCGGTTGAAACATGATGAAACCGTACTTTATCTTTTTCCTTTTTGGAGGAATCCCAAAATAGCCTAGCCTCCTCAATCAAATTAAAAGTACCAACCATATTCGACATAATGAAGGGCTCCGGCCCTTTGATTGAATTGTCAACGTGTGACTCAGCGGCCAAATGAATAATAGCGTCAGGTTTAAAATAACGGATTACATTTTTAACCGCATTCCTATTTGTAATATCTGTTTTTGAAAAATTATATCGCTTACTCTCGCTGAGAGGCTCCAAATAGGCCGGATTAGAAGCATAAGTGAGTTTATCGATATTCAGAAACTCATAGCTTGGATATTTATCATGGAGATAGAGAAGTAAATTAGAACCGATAAATCCGGCACCGCCGGTTACAATAATACGCATGTTTTTAGTTTTTTATTTTGATGAAGTTTTTGACAAAATACTATTTTCAAAGATTAAGCATTAAACTTTGGCAAATCATTTATATTCATGTCTTTCAATAATTTAGCATGTTTATCTTTTTCTGAAAGCAGTGGATTTTCTACATTCCATGGTACTCCTATATCAGGATCATCCCAAAAAATACCTTTTTCACTTTGAGGATCATAGTAATTGTTGCATTTATATTGAAAATCAGCAATTTCAGTTAGTACAAGAAAGCCATGAGCAAATCCTGCAGGTATATAGAGCATTCTTTTATTTTCTTCAGAGAGTTCTGCTACGGCATATTTTCCGAACGTTGGTGAGCCAACCCGAATATCAACAGCTACATCCAACACAGCACCACGGGTTGCCATCACTAATTTTGACTGAGTGTTGTGCAACTGATAGTGCAAGCCTCGTAGCGTACCTTTTTTTGATCTGGATAGATTATCTTGTACAAATAAATCTGTTATTCCATTTTCTGCAAATAGTTCTCTTCTATAAACTTCAGCAAAAAAACCACGTTCATCTCCGAAAATTTTTGGTTCGATAATGATTACACCGGGTATTTCAGTTTCAATGAATTTCATATAGTTATAAGGTGCGTTAACTTTTTTAAATCTCTTTTAAAAACCTTCTAATCCCATCTAAGGCCGAGTATTTTACTCCGTTTGTGTGCATTTCGAACTTTTTTGTTGATAATTTTGAATAAAAAGGTCTTTTCGCTTTCATTGGAAATTGGTCAGAAGTAATTGGTGTCAATTTAACATTTATTCCGGCCTCTTGTAAGGTTAATTTCGCAAAATCGTACCAACTCATCTTTCCTTGTGAAGTAACATGCCATTCTCCCACAAGGTCTTGCTCAATGAGTTTTAAAGATGCATCAACAACATCGAAAGTAAAAGTAGGGCTTCCAATTTGGTCATGTACCACATTTAATTCATCGCGTTCTTTCCCTAAACGAATCATAGTTTTCATGAAATTATGACCTACGGCTCCACATAACCAAGAAATTCTAAGAATAAGATACTGTACCCCCGTTGCTCTTATAGCTTCTTCCCCATTCCATTTGGCTAATCCATACGCGTTTAATGGAGAAGTTGGTGCATTTTCCGGATACCCATCGGGATAGGTGTCCTCATCAGAAGCATCCCCACTAAAGACATAATCTGTTGAATAATGAATAAGCAGGGCGTTATACTTTTTGCAAGTTTCGGCGAGAAGCTTTGCAGCCAAATGATTGATGGCATTATTGGCTTCATTATCATCTTCAGCTTTATCAACGGCAGTATAGGCTGCGCAATTAACAACCACATCAGGTTGAAATTCGATAAACTTGGCTTCCAGATGTCCTACATTTGATATATCTGTTTCGGGGAAATCAGTGGCAAGATATTTAAAATCAAGATTTGTTAAAGATTTTATCCATTCAGTCCCTAACTGACCACCGGCGCCAAGAATAAGAAAGCGTTTTGATTTCATAAGCACAGAATAAAATGGCAGAGTTTAATAAAAAACTCTGCCCGAACTATTTATAAAAGCATGGTTGCCGGATTTTCAATGAGTGTCCGTAGCGTTTGAAGGAATTCAGCCGCCTTGGCACCATCAACAATCCGGTGATCACTTGAAAGGGTTACTTTCATTCTCTTGCCTGGAACTACAGCCCCATTCTCTACCACAGGTACGTCTCTTATTGCTCCGACGGCAAGAATACAAGCATTTGGAGGATTAATGATTGCTGTAAACTCCTCGATACCAAACATACCAAGATTACTGATGGTGAAGGTACTTCCTTCCATTTCATCCGGTTGAAGCTTTTTATCACGAGCTTTACCCGCAAGGATTTTCACTTCTTCGCCTATCTGACTCAAGCCTTTGGTATCGGTATGTCTTACAACCGGAGTTACAAGCCCATCAGGCACGGCAACCGCAACAGCAATGTGCACATCGTTATGTTTCCTCATGAAATCACCCATCCATGAACTGTTGATTGCGGAGTGCTTCTTTAGAGCAACCGCACAAGCTTTAACTACGATATCATTGAAGCTTACCTTAACGCCATCAATCGCATTCAGAGCTTTTCTCAGCTCAACTGCTTTTTTCATATCAATATCAATGGTCTCATAGAAGTGAGGATTCGTGAATTTACTTTCACCCAGCCTTCTTGCAATTGCTTTTCTCATTTGAGAAACCGGGATATCCTCATATCCACCTGAAACCGGAGCTTGGGCAGGTTTATCAGCAGCTTTCGATTCCGTTTTTACAGGCTTCAGCTCGAATGATTCAATATCCTTCTTTACAATTCTGCCATGAGGACCGCTTCCTGAAACATCAGCAAGCTTTATGCCTTGATCTTTAGCCATTTTTCTGGCAAGCGGGGATGCTTTTACTCTGCCCTCATCATCAGAAGTGTCAGATGAATCAGCTTCTTCATTTTTTTCCAGATCACCAAAAAGTGGGTCGAATGATTTTTCTTCTTTCTTTTCTGACTTCGATTCTTTTTTTGCTGGCGCAGTTGATGCCTTACTATCTCCATCAGCTAAAAGGCCCGTGATATCTTCTCCTTCTTCCCCAATGATAGCCATTTTACCACCAAGTTTAACGGCTTCGCCTTCTTTCGCAAAAATCTTTAATATAACTCCGGAGTCGAATACTTCGACATCCATCGTTGCTTTGTCAGTTTCTACTTCTGCGATGATATCACCAGAGTTGACTTTATCGCCTTCTTTTACATTCCATTTTGCAATGACACCCTCTTCCATGGTGTCACTTAATTTGGGCATATCTATGAGTACAGCCATAATTTCTTTCTATTTCTTGGTGATTAATTTCTATACATAACTGCATTTACAGCATCGATAACCTGTTTTGGTTTCGGGAGCCATAAATCGAGGAGATTTTTTGCGAAAGGTGCCGGAACATCGGGGATGGTTACACGCTGAACAGGAGCATCGAGGTAATCGAAGGCTTCACGTTGAATGAGGAAACCAACTTCAGCAGAGAATCCACAGAATGGATGGGTTTCGTCAACCACAACGCATCTGTTTGTTTTCTTAACTGAGTTTACAATCATCTCAATGTCAAGTGGCTTTATGGTTCTTGGATCGATGATTTCGGCTTCAATACCATCTTTAGCTAATTGTTCTGCCGCTTGCTTTGCAACATGATACATTTTTCCGTGCGCAACCAAGGTAACATCTGTCCCTTCACGCTTAATTTTACCTTTCCCCATAGGGATAAGAAATTCTTCTTGCTCCGGGACTTCTCCTTTCAGACCATACATTTGCTCTGATTCAAGGAAAATTACCGGATCATTATCTCTGATTGCGGTTTTTAGAAGTCCTTTAGCATCAGCAGGTTCGGAAGGATAAATTACTTTTAACCCGGGTATGTGAGCATAAATCGTTTCATAAGCAACCGAGTGTGTTGCAGCAAGCTGACCACCGGAAGCATTCGGTCCACGGAAAACAATAGGAATCTTGACTTGTCCACCACTCATGTGCTTTAACTTAGCGGCATTATTAATAATCTGATCAATACCGACTACTGCGAAGTTAAAGGTCATAAATTCAATAATCGGTCTGAGCCCATTCATTGCGGCACCGACGCCAATCCCCGAAAACCCAAGTTCTGAAATCGGGGTATCGATGATGCGTTTGCCGCCGAATTCTTTATACATGCCTTGGGTCACTTTATAAGCCCCATCATATTCAGCGACTTCCTCCCCCATGAGAACAATGCTTTCATCTAATCTCATTTCTTCGCTTAGGGCTTCTCTGATCGCTTCTCTAAATTGTAAAACTGCCATTATTTTATCTCCTTGCTATGAAATGAATTAGGTGTGATATGGGTAATCTTGTTGCTCGTAAACATCCTCGTAAAGCTCTTTCGGATCAGGGAAGTCGCTTTCTTCGGCAAAGTCTATGGCATCAAGTACGATTTGTTCGATTTCATCTTCAATAGCTTTGAAATCATCTTCAACAGCAAGCTTATTGTCAATCATATAGGATTTTAAGCGTTCAATAGGATCAAAACTCTTAAATTCTTCCAATTCTTCTTTAGTACGGTAATTTCCAGGATCACTCATGGAATGACCACGATATCGATATGTTTTAATTTCGAGGAACCAAGGCTCAGATGTTTTTCGTACATCTTCAGCAACTTCACTGATCTTTTCGATGATGGTGAACACATCAAGACCATTTACGACATCATTTTTCATATCATAAGCAACAGCACGTTTGTGTAGCTGTCCGGCACTGTGACGCTCAACGGCTGTTCCCATAGAATAGCCATTATTTTCAACCACAAAAATGACCGGTAATTTCCATAACTGCGCCATATTGAATGTTTCGTTCAATGAACCCTGATCAACGGCTCCATCCCCAAAGAAGCAAATCACAACGCGCCCATTATTCTGATATTTGTTGGCCATTGCCATACCTGCCGCTAAAGGAATGTGAGCTCCTACGATGGCATGTCCGCCCCAAAAATGGCGTTTTACATCAAAAAAGTGCATGGATCCACCCTTACCACGCGACACCCCTGTACTTTTTCCAAACAGTTCTGCCATACAATACTTTGGTTCAGTACCTCGTGCTAACGCTAAGCCGTGTACTCTGTAGGCTCCGATGATGTCATCATTATCATTTAAAGCAGCTACGGTACCTGTTGATATTGCTTCCTGACCGATGTATAAATGAAGAAATCCACCGAATTTTCCTTTTTGATACATTTGGGCAGAACGTTCCTCAAATCTACGTTGTAGATACATGCTTCTGAATAAGGGCATCAAGTCGTCATCTTTTAAGCCCAGTTCTTTATGATTTTTTTGGGTTGGTTTTGGTAATGTTGTGCTTTTGTAAACCACCCCGGTGGGTGTGAACCCATCACCGGAATTATTTGACATAATAAATAAAGTTAATTAGTTAATACTTTCAGCGTTTCTTTCAGAGCAACTAACGGAAATTTGAATCGGTTTCATTCCGAAACCTCAATACATCCACAATGTTGCTAATATATAAAAATGTATGCAATCGGTTAAACACCAACCGCTAATTAATACAGCTTTTAATGACTTCAGCTGTTTGCGTAAAAACTTCGTTTAATTTCTCCGGCTGTTTGCCACCGGCAGTTGCAAGATTTGGCTGACCTCCTCCGCCTCCACCGACTAATTTAGCAAGAGAACCAACGATAGTACCGGCTTTGATTCCTTTTTCTTTAATCAAATCATCTGTTACGGCTGCCATTAAGAAAACTTTGCCGGCCTCTGTATCTGTTGAACCCAATACTATCACTGCGCTATTTCCTACTTTGTTGAGTGCATCATAGCCAAGTTGCTTGAGCTTCGCGATATCAGCACCTGGAATTTCTCCTTTTACCAATTTGAACTCAGAGAGATTCTCAGCTTGATTGATTAGGGCGTCGAGTGTACTTCCAGCTGCTTGAAGCTTTAGTTTTTCGAGTTCTTTTTCGAGTTGTTTCTTCTCTTTCAATAGCTGCTCGATAAATTCAACCGTATCCGCCTGCTGACCTGTAACTTGTTGAATTTTTGCTAATTGATGTTTTTCTTCGCGCAATAAAACATCCGCTTTAGCACCCGTAACGGCCTCAATTCTTCTGATACCGGACGCCACGCTAGATTCTGATGTGAATCTGAAATAGCCTATTTCACCGGTGCTTTTTACATGTGTACCACCACATAATTCAACAGAGAATGATGGGTCAAATGTGATCATTCGCACATAATCACCATATTTTTCTCCAAAGAGCATCATCGCACCACGTGTTTTGGCTTCTTCAATCGGGATGTTTCTCTCTTCTACAAGTGGGATATTTTCTTGGATTTTTTTATTGACGATGCGTTCAATTTCATCTAATTGTTCCGGTTGAACGGCCTCAAAGTGTGAAAAATCAAAACGAAGTTTATGATCATTTACGAGAGAGCCTTTTTGAACGACATGAGTTCCAAGAACTTGTCTGAGAGCGGCATGAGCTAAGTGAGTTGCAGAGTGATGTTTTTTGATTTCACCACGTTTGGATGTATCAACAGTGGCAACTACAGACTGACTAAAATCAGAAACCGCTCCTTTTGCGAAATGAATGTATAGACTGTCAGATTTTTGTACATCAACCACCTCGAGGCTTTCGTTTCCGATCTTTATAGTGCCGGTATCTGCGACCTGTCCACCGCTTTCAGCGTAGAATGGAGTTGATTCGAGGATAATTTGATACCCTTGCTCAGTAGATTTGTACGCTAAAACGTTCGTTTCTGCAACCTCAGCGTCGTAGCCGACAAAAATTGTAGCAGTTTGATTTTGTGAACCATGCACCCAAGTCCATTCCGTTTTACCGGAAGCATCCATCGTAAACTTGCCTGCTTTTCGAGCACGATCTTTTTGCTCGTTCATTAGAACGGTAAAACGCTTCTCATCTACTGTAAGTCCACGTTCACGTGCCATTAAGTTCGTTAAGTCGATTGGAAAACCGTATGTATCGTGAAGCTTGAAAGCATCGTCTCCACTAATGACTGATGTGTTTTTTGCGATTTCGTCAAAAAGCTGAATTCCGGAGCCAAGTGTTTTAAGGAAGCTATCTTCCTCAGATTTAATTACATTTCCAACATAACTAAGTTGTGCATGTAATTCAGGGAATACGTCTTTAAATTGATTACCCAACACAGGTAATAACTTATGCATAAAAGGCTCTCGTAAATTCAGAGAATCCCATCCATAGCGAATTGCACGTCTCAAAATTCTGCGAATAACATATCCCCGTCCATCATTTGAAGGCGAAGCACCATCCGCAATTCCGAAGGATACCGCCCGGATGTGGTCGGCAATTACGCGCATGGCAATGTCCGATTTATCGGATGTTCCATAAGGAATTTTAGCTAAAGAGGAAATTTCATCTAGCAACGGTTTGAAGACATCGCTGTCGTAATTTGAGGATTTACCTTGGATAACCGCACAGATTCTTTCAAAGCCCATACCGGTATCCACATGCATGGCTGGCAATGGATTAAGGCTTCCATCCTCAATTCTGTTGAACTGAATAAATACCAAGTTCCAGATCTCCATCACTCTAGGATCATCTGCATTAACAAGGGTTGATCCATCTACTTTTGCGCGTTCTTCATCTGTTCTTAGATCAACATGAATTTCAGAACATGGTCCACACGGACCGGTATCGCCCATTTCCCAGAAGTTGTCCTTTTTTCCAAACTTTAGGATGTGATCAGGATTGATGGTCGTAACCTTTTTCCAAAGTTCAATAGCTTCATCATCTACGGGTAAATTGTCTTTTTCATCACCGCCAAAAACAGTTGCATAAAGTCTATTCGGATCCAATCCCCATTGATTGACCAACAACTCCCATGCCCATTTGATGGCATCCTCTTTGAAATAGTCACCAAACGACCAATTTCCGAGCATCTCAAAAAGCGTATGATGATACGTATCATGGCCAACTTCTTCTAAATCATTGTGTTTTCCACTAACACGGATACATTTTTGAGTATTTGCTGCACGTTTCCATGTTTTACCGTCTTGATGATACACATCCTCATCGCCCAAAAAAATGGGTTTAAACTGATTCATCCCCGCATTAGTAAACAATAATGTAGGGTCGTCCTTTGGGACTACAGGAGCGCTATTAGTGATAGCGTGCTCTTTTTTACTAAAAAAATCAAGGAATTCCTGCCGAATCTGACCGGATGTTTTCATACTCACAGATAATTTTAAAATACTTTTGTGTATTGATGATTAGCCGCCAAAAATAACAAAAAGTTAGATGAAGTTCTGTAATGATTTTAACTTTATGTGATGTCTTTACGACAATAAAAAACGCCCCGGATTTCACCCCGGAGCGTTTTATCAATTAACCATAAATTAAACTGATTGTTATTATTTCACTAACATAATCTTTTGAGTGAATGCTTGTGTTCCGGCAGTCATGCGCACTAGGTAAACACCACTTGTGAGTCTTCCTGCGTCAAACACTCTAACATATTGCCCCGGTGCCAATTCTTCATTATTTGCAAGAACTGCAACACGTTGACCTAGGATGTTCATTACTTCAATCGTAACAGCGGTGTGCTCACTCACATCAAAAACAATATTTGTTGTTGGGTTGAATGGGTTCGGGTAGTTACGATGTAAAGCCATTTCATTGGGTAATTCAGGATTATTAATGTTTACCCCACCTTGAATAGAGATGTCTGCATCAATATCATCAAAAGCAACTTGTTGATTATTTGAATTAACATACACTATACGATCAATAACGAGTGTAGCTCCGAGTGGCCATTGTGAAAGAGCCATGATATTGAAGGTAGTCAAAACATTTGCACTTACCGGAGCGATGCTTCCACGGTGAATGTAGGCAAGCCCAAGCTCAAGTCCATCCACTCTTTCGAATGAGATAAGAGAATTAGAAGCCTCCCAATCAGCAGCCCATAAGCCGGGCTCCATATCTTGAATTGAAGCATCAGCAGCGGTTAATCCTTCGACCCGAATCATGAAACCAACACCTTGAATTGCAATATCTTCGAGTACGCTTAAATCTATTTTAAGGAACTGTCCAATACCAATTGCAGGTAGATTAAATGTGAAAGATTGCGTTGATAATGCTGTACCGCCTTCATGTGTTTCGCCAAAGTTAAGTCCAACAGCAAGTAAATCTGTTTGATTTACTAAACCTGAACCGTCAGTATCAGCATAAGTTGCAGCTAATGGCTCCCAAATTTGAGCAGGAACTCCAGCCCATGTTGTTCCTTGTGATGCTCTTGCCGGTCCGGTTGCACTAAAGAATGAACCTATTGCAAGGACATCCAATGCATCAACCACACCATCGTTATTGGTATCACCCGGCCAAACTACTACTATTTCAGGATCGGTATCAGTGGTTACAGTGAGCACTCCAGAGCGATTTGACTCACCATTCCAGAATCCTCCACCTGTTTCACTGAAACCACCAAAGACGAACGCTCCGGAACCTAACTGAAATCTGGTTGCAAAGTAGTATGTACCGGCTTCTGAAATATCAGCACCAATTGTTGCCGTGTATTCCGGTCTATCACCAAATTCTGATACGCCATTATATGTTGCAGGAACCCAGGTTGTCCAACCGGAAGGATTACTGTTACTATCATTGTAGCCAACCCAAACCTGAAGATCATTATAGCCTGTCTCACCAAGTGAACCACCGGTAACAAGAACTTGACCAAATACAGATACTGAACCACCTAATTCAATTGTAGTTTCACCTGGAAATTGAAGATTTGCGAATGTGATTTCAGCTCCAGGAGCCGGACCATCAGACTCAATACCGGTAATGAATATTTCATCAATACGGTTTGTACCGGCATTAGCAACTGTACCATTTGCTACACTCGTATTTGACGTCATTAACCATCTAATTTGAACTAGGTTTTGGTTATTTGCAGACTCTGGCAAGCTAATTCCACTTACCACACCAACTTCAAAATCATTGGCGACAGTCACATTTCCATCCACCACATCAAACCAATCTCCAGCGTTGCCTACTCTATATTGAATTTGAAAATCTTTTGGACCGGTATTAGAACCTCGTTGAATTGATGATAGTTGTATATCTTCAAATCCTATTGTCGAAACTGTGACTAACCAATATTTAGCTCCTGCACCATCAGTCCAATTATTTGAGTTAGCCGCAGATGTTCCTGATCCGGTTGCACCTAATACCCAACCTGAAAAATTAGCAGTACCATTTAAATTGATTTGTGCAATGTCTTTATTAGCTTCTGAACCGTCATCAGCTGTATAGGTTAGACTAGCACCAGCAGTGTAAAGTGCTCTTTTATCAGCATCTTCGAAATTCCAAGCGGCAATATTCAATCGAGCCGGACCCGGAACTTCATCAATATCTCCGTAGAAGACGGTTTCCAAGACTTGAAGTACATCAGGTTCGCCTAATGTAAACTGACGGTTTTGAAGCGGATCATCACCTATTTGTTCGAATTCATCATTAATTCTGAATTTAAAATCAACTGTTTCACCTTCTTCTCCAGCAACCAATATCTCGGCCTCAAATAGTTCCGGATTTTCGGTATTAGCTGCTAGTAGTGATATTTCCCATCCGTTAAATGAGCCTGAAACGCCAGCAGCATCCGTAGTAGGATCAAAATTTCCAAGTGCGATTTGAACACTCATATCCACACTAAACACAACAGTTCTTGAGTCCGGTGCTACAACTTCATCACTAACGGTAAGTACACCGGAGACATTAGTTTCGCCATCCCAGAATCCACCGCCGTCCTCACTATAACCGCCGAAGACGAAATCACCTTCACCTAACTGGAAGCGTGTAGCAAAGTAATAGATCCCCTCTTCTGTAATATCTGATCCAATTTGAGCCAAGTACTCAGCTCTTGATGTAAAACCTGATATTCCAGAGAATGAAGCCAAAGACCAGTTGTCCCACGTAGAAGGATTTGTATTTTCTGATGAAACACCAACCCAAACCTGAAGTCCATCATAACCTTCTTCACTTGGAGTTATTCCGGCAATAGTTACTTGTGCATAAACATCCGCTGAGCCACCAATTTCAATTTCAGCTGTTGATGGAAACTGCAAGTTAGCAAAGGTAATTTCAGGGTCAACAGGATCATCACCGGTAACGGTCAGTACTCCAGAAACATTAGTTGTACCATCCCAAAAGCCCCCACCAACTTCACTAAATCCACCAAAGACAAACTCGCCATCTTCAAGTTGGAAGCGTGTGGCATAATAGAATGTACCTTCTTCAGTAATATCAGCGCCTATTTGACTTAAATATTCTGCTCTAGATGTAAAGCCTGAAATACCGATGTAAGATGCTTGGATCCAATTTTCCCAAGTTGATGGATCTGAATTGTCAGAAGAAACTCCAACCCATACAGTCAATCCCTGATATCCAGAAACACCAGGTGTCAATCCTGTAACAGTTACTTGAGCATACACATCAGCTGAACCTCCCAGAGTAATTTCAGCCGTAGGAGGGAATTGTAAGTTCGCAAAAGTAATTTCAGGATCAGTTGGTTCGGTAGGTTCTTGATTGTTAAAGAATACGGTTGGAAGTATTTGAGGAGTACTTCCCGGACCAAGAGTAAACTGACGGTTACCATTATTTCCGGCACCAACAGCTCCTTCAAAATCATTGTTAATCATGAATTTATATTCTACAACAACTCCCTCATTACCGGTTACATTTGCAGTATGCGTGTAAATCCCTGATGTTTCTGATTCAGTCATTACAATGGAATCCCAGCCGGAAAAGCCGCCATTAACACGAACTTGATCAACCGCTGGATTGAAATTTCCATTTGTAATCTGCGCGTTCATATCCACTGAAAAAGTAACGTTACGAGTTGGGGTATCTAAAGCAACGTTATTAAAGAAAACGGTCGGAAGAGTTTGAGGAACGTTCTCAGGCCCTAAAGTCAATACACGATTTCCATCAGGACCTGTACCAACACTTCCTTCCCAACCTGTATTCGGAAGTGGTCTGTTATTACCGGCACCAATGAAAAACTTATATTGTATATTTGAACCGGCATTTCCTGCTATAGAAACTGTGATTTCATAAATTCCATCACCATTGTCTGTCATTTCGCTGGCCGCATTTGCAGACCAATCGTTAAATCCCCCTCTAACATAAACTTTATCACCAACACCTGGTTGAAATGTACCATTTTCAATCTGAGCATTCATGTTAACTGAAAAAGTTACATCTCTGAGGATATTTTTATCTAACACTTCAAAAGGTATGGCAGAAGGAATGATTAGATCTATTAATGTACCTGTATTAGATCGTGCATCAGCTGCACTAATTAAGAATTCGAAGTCACCCGGTTCAGCATCATCTTTAATGATGAAGGTAAGCTCCATTACCTGACCTTCGCCTGTGGCTACATCAGAGGTTCTGACTACACTTGCACCAACACGGTCAGTTGCTAATGATCCACCAACACTCAGTGGATTCGGGTTCATGATTTCGCCAGGTTCTACACCTACAAATTCAAATGCAGACTGATCATACGTTACCTCAAATCCAAAATAGTAAAGACCATCAGAATTGTCGGTGGAAACGCTTAACTTTAGTTCCTGCCCTTGAATAGGCGTTGTACTGTTAAGCGATAAATTAAAATTCATCTCTTGAGCAAAGATTGAATTAGATACAAATAAAGCAGTCAATCCTGTAAGGAAAACCGCTTTGTGAATCATTTGTAACAATGGTTTCATAGTTTATTAGTGGTTTATGATAGAAGTGTTAAGAACGAAAGTACCACTACAGGGTCATTTATGATTATAGAATTCACCCCATACTTGTAAGCGCTTTCAACTCTAAATATACAAATATTGTTTTTATTTCCAATATGTGTGTATGATTTATTTTTAGGACTTCAATTATCTGAAACGGAAAATACCTGAGGCATGTATGGCAGCTGTTTCAGTTCTAAGTCTAAGTTTCCCTAACCATAACCTTTTTGCATTCATAGTTGATTGCAAATAATGAATTTCACTCTCTGAGAATCCTCCTTCAGGCCCAATAAACAAATTTACTTCACCAATTTCTGAATAATATTCGTCGAGTGCATCTGGTTTAATTTCATGAGCAACGAAGGTTTCTCCTTTTGTACAGTTAACTTCTTTTAGGTTTTTACATTCTATGATTGGAGAAGTCGCTCTTAGGCTTTGTTTCATAGCTGTAATGGCGATAGCTTCGAAACGATCAATTCTTAATTTTGATCTCTCTGTGCGCTCAGTATTCAGAAAAATTATACTATTGACTCCTGTTTCTGTCAGTTTTTCGACCATCCACTCCATTCGTTGTCGATTTTTTAGTACCCCGACAAACACATTTATTGATGGGATAAGTGTCTCTTCTTGTTCACTTCTCTGTATTGTAATGGTTGCTACTTTTTTGCTTAGCTTATTTAAATTCCCATAATAAAAACGCCCTTTCCCATCGGCTACGCAGATTTGGCTCTCCTGGGGTGTACGCAACACATTTAGAATATGATGAGATTCCTCATCACTAAATACTCCTGTATTCCCTGAGATAGAATCAGGATGTAGATAAAAGATGTTCATACTTATGAACTAATGGCATCAGGCTCTATATACACATCGCCGGGTATGAACATCGTTTGTCCGGTGACCATCATCTTGTTTATGTAAGGATGACACATTCCGCAACCTGTTCCACAAACTTTTTCACGAATCAAATCTTCCGTTGATAAAAGGTCACGTTTTTTTGCTTCCTCATATATTTGATCGAATGACATCCTATGACAAACACACATTTTTACCATACGTTTTCTTCGTTCAGACATAATTGAATTATTAACACAACAGTTCTAATCATTTGTAAAGTGCTTACTCAACTTGAGTTCTTGCCCCTGATAGTTACTTGCTATCTCCTCTCCATACATAAAGTCAGGGATGTCCGTATTTGCTTCAAATATCATGCTGAAAAACGTTTGACCGTCTTCCACTAAAAAAGGAACATCATGAGAGCGAACTTCAAGTACAGCTCTAGCGCCTCCATGTTGTACTGTTCCTCCAAAACCACTGTCAAAAAAGCCGGCATAATGTGTTCGCAACTCACCTGATCCGGTGTCATAAGGCACCATTTCGCCGGCTAAGTGAGAAGGAATTCTACATCTTTCTTTAGATGCAAAAATGTAAAAAGCTTCAGGTTCAAGAATTATAAACTTTTCTTTTCCTGCAAAAATGGGCTCCCAATATTCACTCACAGCATAATGATTAATTTTTTCGAGATCAATCAAATTACTGTTCTTTTTAGCTTTGTATCCTACCAATTGATCTTTTGCACCTTTTAAATCAACACTCATAAAAAGACCTGAATCAACTTTAAGTCGATTATCCGGAATTGCGATTCTGTTTTCATTGAAGAGTACGGGATCCAAAGCATGGGTTCTTAAAATTTCATCATCAGTTAGCTTTCCCGATCCATGTCGAATGCGCAGTTGATTTAAGCGTTGACCTGTTCTGACTTTTACCGGAAATGATTTTGGAACGACTTCTAGATAAAGAGGACCGGAATAGCCGGCTCCAATTTCTTCAAAACGATGGGAATAATCTGTAACAAGTCGCGTAAAAATATCAAGACGCCCTGTAGTACTTTTGGGGTTAGTTCGCGCGGTTAAACGATGCTCAGAGATTAAACCCGATTGTGATTTACCATTTTCGGAGAAAAATAGTTGGGTGGTCTCCGGCATGTTTAGCTTTTCAAGCAACGGAATGATATATGTGCAGTTTGGCTCTAATACTCCCCCATCTTTGATTGAAAACTCATGTGAACACAGTTTACTAATTTTGTCAGAGACTCGTTCATTTTCAGGCAAAAATCCACATCTAACTCGGTAAGCAACCTCGCCTAATCTGAGGTCTAACGAATTTGGCTGGAATTGATTATTAAGTATAGGGTACCCTTCTTGGGAGCTAATTACTCCATAATTCACCAGTTCACGCAATATTTGAACCGGGATAATTCCTTTTTTACGCAGCTGAATAACCATGTTGAAATATAGTTTTTAAAATACCTGTTTCAAAAGATATTTTACTCGAAAAGCGGTTTTATTTCAGCAAAATAACTAATATCTCCCTTTGATATTCAATAAGTTAGCGTAACTAATAATTTAAAGTTCGAGATAAGTTTTGCATTAATATTGTAGATTTTTCAATTCAAATATTCTTATCTCGAACTTGTTTTAAAAAGCTGATTTCTCAATCCTCTAACAACTTCGCAACAATGAAACCAATTACAAGTCCGCCAAGAAAAGAGATACCCACACCTTGTTCCGGGTGTTTTCTAACATAATGACGAGCAGTTCTATACTCTCTTACCAATTCATCTTCCAATCTTTCTTTTTCTTGATTGAGTTTATGGATAGCATCTTCATACGTCTTTTTGTCAAACATTGCTTCGGCTTTGTTTTTTAAGTCTTCTGTGTTCATATTATCTCCTTTTTTAGATGATATTTAATCTGATACTTTCAACACATATATTATACATCAAGCGTTTCACATTCACAAAAGTTTCTGTTATACTTAACCTAATTTTAAAGTTTATCTAACATAGTATTACAATCACATGCATAATCAACAAGATTTAGAGGCAAGATTCTTACTTTTACGTCCAAAAATTATAGAAGCAGGTATTTTAGTGAAGTCCATCAGAGATAGAGGTGCTATGTTAACTGAAATTAAAGATGATGGTAGCTATGTAACTAACGCGGATAAACAAGCCAACGAGTTTCTTTCTCATTTTTTAAGTAAGGAGTTTCATGGGGATTATATCCTTGGCGAGGAATCTATCGAAAAAGAATCCCCGGAAGGACATAAATATTCATGGTTTATTGATCCAATTGATGGAACAACTTCTTATGTAGAAGGTTCAGATGATTACTATATTTTAATTGGTTTGTGCATTGACGGAGTCCCAGTTTTAGGTGTGCATTACCAACCCGAAACCGGTATTATGATTTATGCCTTTACAGGGAAACATCCCCATATCATAAAACCGAGACAAAAAGCTATACCAATTCAATTTAGGAAGGTTTTTTGGGATGCATCCCCAAGAATATTTATCAAATCGAAAGATGCCTACATCCGAGATCAGGTAAAAGCGACTGGAGTGAAACGAGCGACTTACGCTAAAGGAATGGTTGATATGATCTCTCCCCTTTTTGGAAAAGCGGAAGGATATGTAAGCTATCGACCAACGCATTATTGGGACTTAGCCGCTCCGGCTGCCATTATGCATGCCGCAGGGTTCAAGCTTCCCTTCAATGACGCATCGGAAACTAATGGAAAAATGACGGATTCAAGCTTGAGAGCTTCTTTTTACTTTTCACTTCCGCCAGATACCCCGGATTCTTTCATCAAAAAGATTGAAGCCATACACAGCCAAAGGCTTATTTAATTAAAACGGGGCATCATCATCTATCGGAAAATCTGGAGCTGCAGGAGGAAGATTTGGTCGGGAGGATGACTGCTGAGGCATTTCGTCATCCACAAACGGATCAATAGAGATTTCACCCTCCGGTAACATTCCGCTATACGAGGTCAGATTCTCAAAACGTGCATATTCTTTTACGAATTGAAGTCGGATGGTACCCACCGGACCATTTCTCTGCTTTCCAATAATAACTTCCCCGATTCCGGCGGTAGAATGTCCTTCTTCGTCAGTCGTAATTCCATAATATTCAGGGCGATATAAGAAGCATACTACATCGGCATCCTGCTCAATCGAACCACTCTCACGTAAGTCACTAAGCTGTGGTCGCTTACTTCCACCTCGCTGTTCTACCGCTCGGCTTAACTGAGATAGCGCGATTACAGGTACACTCAATTCCTTGGCAAGGGCTTTCAATCCACGTGATATTTGCGCAATCTCCTGCTCGCGGTTTGAGTTTTTATCGTTCGTGTTTCCGCGCATTAGCTGAAGATAATCGACTACAATCAAGCCAATATCATGCTCATTCTTCAATCTTCGGCACTTTGAGCGCATTTCCATTACGCTTAAACCTGGCGAATCATCAATAAAAATTTTCGCTTTATACAACCTACTTGCAGCTTCGATGAGGCGTTTAAATTCATCATCTTTTAACCGTCCGGTTCGAGCTGCTTGTGCATCCACTCGGGCTTCCATGGTAAGCAAACGTTGAATTAGTTGCTGATCGGACATTTCAAGACTAAAAATAGCCACAGGTGCTTGCTTTTCCTCGTTTGGAAAAAGAGCCGCATTTCTGGAAACGGTTAACACGAATGCCGTCTTCCCCATAGATGGACGCGCAGCAATGATAATTAAATCCCCGTTTTGCCAGCCTGCCGTCATTTTATCAACATCCGTACCGGAAGGAACGCCGGTAATCCCCCCTTTTTGTCCTCTGATATTTTCGAGATGCTCTAAGACATCTTTCAATATATCTGTCAGCGCATTCGATTGAGAATATCGGTTCTGATTCGCGAGTTCGTATAAGGTTTTCTCGGCTTTGTCTAAAAGTTCGTAGGGGTCAGATGTGGTATCGTACGATTCTCTAATAACATCCGTAAACGATGTAATAATATTTCTTTTGATCGCTTTTTCAGCGATAATTTGTGCATGATACTCAATATTTGCAGCAGAACTTACCGAACGGGTTAACTCACTCAAATATCCGGCGCCTCCGCACTCCTCCAAAAGTCCTTTATCGCGTAACTCACTTTCTACCGTGAGAATATCGAGGGGATTTTGCTTTTCATACAGCTCATGCATGACCTCAAAAATGTGTTGATGCGAACGTCTATAGAAATCATTGGGGCGCAATAATTCCAAAGCAGTTGTTGCCGCTTCACTTTCAATCAACATCCCCCCAAGAACGGCTTCCTCAATTTCAACTGCCTGCGGAGGTAAAATCCCCCCCTGATCAGAAGATTGCATGTCTGAAGATCTATTTGATTTATTTTGATAATTATCTGCCATTTTTGATCAATCGGTTACAAAGAGTAGAACCGTAAAGGTAAGATTTCCTTGGGAAGATTTTGAAATTTTCTTTTCCACAAATACATTAGATGATTAAAATAAGTTGAATTTAATGTTCTTCACTCATTCTTTAATTTATACTAAGTATAAAACCCAAATATTGCTTACATTCATATTAGATTATGCACATTTTTAACCATAATGTTATGAAAGTTTTTTTTGCAACTATTCTTGTCTTTTCCTTCGCAATATCTAATCCACTAATTGCACAATGGACAGATGATCCCACCCAAAACACTCCCATAATTGTATCAAATGGCGATAATGTGCAGCCAAAATTTGTTAAGGCATCTGATGGCAGCATGTTTATAAGTTGGCTGGGCTCTGTTGGTGGAACCTACAATGTGTATCTGCAACGTTTGGATCAAAATGGAAATCTGCTATGGGACGAAAACGGATTATTAGTGGCAAACCGCTCGTTTACTTCTACCACAGATTATGGCCTGACCGTAGATACTGAAGATCATGCGGTACTTGCTTTTCGTGATGACCGTTTTGGTGGTGAGCGCATTTCAGTTTCAAGAATTAGTCCGGATGGCAACTTTTCATGGGGAGAAAACGGCATTCAGCTTACGGATGGATCCGGATTTGTAGTAGCACCAAATGTAACGGCAACGTCTGCCAATACGATTGTTGCAGCATGGACTTCCGATGCAGGAACCAAAGTCTCAGCCCTGGATTTCAATGGCGGAATTTTATGGGAAAGAACCTTTACAGACAGCAATCCATTGGCTCTATCCGATATCAAGGCTTCTGATTCACCCGGTGAAACCGGCGAAGTAATCATAATGATGCAAACATTTGGCTCACCCGTGGTTCCACGCCTGCTAAGGGCGCAGAAAGTCAATACTGATGGAGAAAACCTTTGGGGAAACGGGCTAATCCAAATCATGACATCCGGTAACCTGCAAATGGGAAATTTTCCCGATTTCATTGCTGATGGAAATGGTGGAATGATTGTTACGTGGTATCAGGCAACACCTTCGCTTGATGTGTATGTGCAGGCCATAAACTCCGATGGAACACAACGTTTCCCGGCAGGTGGATTGAAGCCTTCAACGGGAAGTGGATTGAGGGTTAATCCCGTGGTAAGTTTCAATGATGAAACCAATGATATCTATGTTTTTTGGACTGAATTGAACTCTAATCAATCGCAACGGGGTTTTTCCGGACAGCGAATTGATTCGAATGACAATCGGGCTTGGGGAAATTCAGGACGCGAGTTTATCCCGTTAAGCTCCAGAGATATGGGTGTAGTTACCTCTGTAATTACGGATGGAAATGTACTATTTGGTTTGCCGATTCAGCAGACTACAAGTTCCAATTTCAAGATTAAAGCAGCCCGGGTAGATACTGCCGGAGAATTTATATGGGAAAATGATTTTGTTGATGTCTCCCTGAAAAATCAAAGCTATTCGCGGCTTGGTGTGATTCAAAATTCAATGGATGAGTCTGTATTTTTCTGGCAGGAAGGAGCTTCTTTGAGTTCTAATATATATGCTCAAAACATTTTCTCGGATGGCTCACTCGGCTTCAGACCACCCACAGAAGGCGATAATATAACGTTCAGTGTTGATATGAGCATCCAAAGCGCGAGAGGTACTTTTGATTTTGATGCGGGTGACAGAGTGTTTGTTGTGGGAGAATTCAACGATTGGTCAGCCAACGCTGAATGGATGCTTGAGGATGATGATTCCGGAATTTATTCCGGTACATTTTTATTTAATGGCGAGCCCGGAACAGAAGTTGAGTATAAATTCTTTGTAGAACCCGGAGAAGGTCGCGAATTCCCCAATGATGGATTCGAAACGGAAGTCGGACTTGGTACAAACGGTAACCGAGTCCTTACACTCACGGGTAATGACCAAACCCTTGACCCTGTATTTTTCAATAATGAAGATGAAGTTCTGGGTCAATTCAGTTTGCTAGAACCCGCCGATCAATCGCATTTTGACCTAAACTTTCAAACGGATGAAGTTTATACATTTTCCTGGGAAGCTTCAGCTTTGGGAAGTTCCTACACAATCACTGCAGAAGTTTTTCCGGATGGAACACTTGCTAAGAATGATGAAGGATTAACGTTTACGTTAGATGCCGGAACTGAAACTAGTCTAACTATTGCAGGATTTACTCTTGCAGAAATATTACTCGATGTAATCTTTAGTACTAAAGCTGATTACGAAACGGGAATGGTTTTATGGACGGTAAAGGCTGAAATAGGCGAATATGAGCGCTTTGCAGAAGAAACGTGGAGTTTTACATATTCCATTCAGACTTATGTTAACAGTATCCCCGGGAATGAACTTCCTGAAGGAATAAAATTATATCAAAATTATCCGAATCCCTTTAATCCAGCCACAACAATTGCATTTGATTTGCCTGAATCGCAAACCGTTCAGATTTCTGTTCATGATATGCTTGGAAGGCAAGTTGCAGTATTAACAAATGGCCGATTTCACGCCGGAACGCATCACATTGTTTGGGATGCTTCATCATTATCGAGCGGGGTATATTTTCTGAGGATGGAAACCGAATCGAAAATCCAATCTATGAAGATGCTATTGCTAAAATAGATGTATCTACTAAAGTATGGGTTCAATTTTTATCCCAAACCTCAACCCTACCTTAACGTAGTCAGATATTAGTCTCTGCCTATGAAGGAAGTGAAAAACTTTGTCATACCGGAAAACCTGTTCCGGGTTGCGGGTTTCATGTTGCAGGTTTTTCGAGATGACTTATTAAAGCAGTTTGCCAATGAGTAGATCACCTCTGTCATTGGTAGTAACGTAGCAGTGACTTAGAATGGCTAATTAGAATTATAATGCTTGTCCACTGCGTCCATTCGACTTCGCTACGCTCCGCTCAGGACAAGCTCGAATCCCTTGCATGAACCAGCTTCGTTCTTGCCATCATCACCGCTGGTTCGACTACATGCCGGATTATCTTGGGTGCCCTTAGCGCATCACGAGGCCGGCATTCCGCTCACCATGACGAGGTAGGTTTGGTTTGTGAGGTAAACGAAATAGAATGGATGATAAGGAGTCAGGGTGAGCGGAGCAGTGGGTTGGGATGTCAAATTAGAATTA
>Ga0213835_100273_pt1 | contig 58389 bp, 48 predicted proteins | sample SWPATP01_FD_160576 | JGI IMG/M metagenome (GOLD analysis project Ga0213835, IMG submission 160576) | Coastal seawater microbial communities from Marineland, Florida, United States - SWPA TP0 #1 | ecosystem: Environmental > Aquatic > Marine > Coastal | place: USA: Florida | collected 2016-08-05
GTGGCACAAATCAAACCGAAATCCGATTCAGAAAACTGGCACAGTTTGAACCGAAATAGGTGGCACAGTTATACCGAAATGGGTGGCACAAATCGAACCGTATTATCCAACTGGCAAAGCACCAGATACATTTATGGTACTTTTCGTATAAAACCTAAAGGAATCCTAATTCAAAAAAGAATATATAAAGATCAAAAATTAGCATATATTTGAATTCAGATTTTAGTCTTCGCTGTAGAGGAATCGATGTTTTAATTTAATAAATACACAAAAAAGCACATCAAATAAAAAAAAATGCTTTTCAAAAAATTATTTTTAACAATTTTCTTGGTGGGAAAAACAAAAAAATATATATTTACAGCAAATTAATATATTTGACCTGAATTAGTCTTTGTTTTGCTTCTTCAAGGTTAATAGAATAGACCGTAAAATGATACGCTTATGAAAAGTTTTTACAATTCCTATTTTGGTTTGGAAAACGTAAGCTTTTTAAAAAGAGGGGTACAATTCTTTTACTTACTCAGCTTTTTATTGGTGACTACAATTCTTAACCTGGCGCAGGCTCAAAATTCCATAGTGGTAAACAGTGAGCAAAATAATGTGCCCATTCAGGAAGTTAGATTGCTCGTTGATCGTGGCGGGCCCAATGAACAGTTGATCATTCAAACTGAACAGGGTCTTCCCAATCCTTTACCAGAGAATGTAAGGGTAGAGGTTGAGTCCATTTTACTTCAGAATGGGGAAAGGATTTTTGCTACAACGAGATTACCCGTGGTCAAAAGTGCCAATCCATTGCTTGGGTCTAATTTGGATGCGAATGGAATAAGAGTGATTAAATTCAATCATTCAAATACAAATCAATTTATCAGTCATGCCAATAATCTACAAGCGTTTTTAAGTGCCATGGCGGATGTGGTATCTACTCCCGATTTAAGATCTTATTGGGACATTAGTACAACTACAATATTACAAGAAGATTCGGCATTTGTAGACATTATTTACCCTGGTCAGATTCCGATGTCAGGATACATGATGGTGACTGATAGAAATGGAAACTCTGCTTTGAATATCATGCCACTTAATCAAAATGGCAACGTGATTAGCGGAGCAACAATAGTTCTGGTAAGGGAGCAGTTTGATTGGAATACAGGGGTAAATCATCAAATTAATATTCCTGAACAGAAACAGTGGTTGACGGTCATTAAACCTGAGTTGTTTGGGGTCACTGAACCAATTTTTGGATTTAGGGTATTTGACATCAATGAGACGGATGGGAAATTCATATTCTTTGCCAGGGAGGTTTCTGCAGGTCCTGATAATGGAGGTCCTGTCTTTGGTTTTTTAGGTGAAGAAAATGTGGTCAATATTTTTGATAATGATGAAATTGATGGGGAAGCGCTTAATTCTGATGAAATTATACTTACCGTTTTCGATGATGAAGGTGCTTTAGCCAATGGATTTTTGATTTTAGATACAGATCCCAATTCTCCGACATTCGGCAGAGTAAGTGTTCCTCCGGGTACTCCGGCAGGTATTTACACTTTTGAATACGAGATTGAAGATAAAATTGACGGAAGGAAGGATAGGGTTACGGTAACCATAAGGGTAGTAGACCCGGTAGATGGTCCTGATTTTCCTGATTGTAGGGAAAGCTTTGACTGTGACAACAGTGTAGATAAGGTGTCTGTAGAAGGTATTTATTTGAGCGATGCATTTGGCAACCCTATTCACAGTCATGCGAATTAGGGGCAAGCAAAGAAGTTTATTTGGCCTTGTCGCTCTCTTCCAATGTGGATCAAACCCTTTTTGAATCAAGGTTCTTTGCGGATTTATCAATTGGAGATGAAACGTTACCGATCAATGCATTTTTAGGAACAATAATACCTAATGCTTCAGGACAGGTAAGGATTCTTAGTGAAGCATTATCCTGGACTTGCGGGGATGAAATCAAGATAGATAACATTTTAATCATTTGGTTGGAAGAAGAACCAGGCATCGATAATCCAATTGAGGACTGTGGTCCGTATGAAGAGGGGAAGTGTATTTCCGATGTGATTATCAGTTCTCCAATTTCAGTGGAATTTGACTGGACGGCTTGCGAGGAGGATGGATCATTCACTTTCAATTTTATATCCAATGTGTCTGGAGGGCAACCTGTTTTGAATGAAGAAGGTCAACCTGTTTTGACATATACCTTTGACTGGGATTTTAATAATGATGGAAATATTAATTCCAATGAGGCCAACCCATCCTTTGTTTATTCTGACAACAGCACAGAAAAAGTCAGCCTTACCGTAAGAGATGCAATAGGAAATGTTGTAACCAAAACCAAGCAATTGATTTATCCTGAACAGATTATATTGATGGAAACTATTGTGCAGCCCAATGAAGCTGAGCAAAATGGATCTATCGTAGTTGATATTTCAGGAGGAACCGGAGAATTGACAGCGGAATGGTCTATTGGAGAAGATATTATTGGTGATGGAAATAGTCTTGAGAATATTGGTGCTGGTATTTACACATTGACAGTTACAGATGAGAATGGTTGTGTGGTAATAAGAGAGTTTGAAATCCTTGAATTAGCGACTCCTATTAGAAGCCTTGAAGTCACAAAACAAGCTTCAACGAATACATTTGAAGCCGTTGGCCAGGTTATTACTTACACAATTACGGTAATTAATACCGGTACAGAGATCATTACTGATATAGTAGTTGAGGATCCGTTAACGGGTCTTTTTGAGAACATTGAAAGTATAGAGCCAGGGGTTGAAAACGCCATCGTTTTTGTTACGGAATATCTTGTTAGTCAAGTTGATATTGATAGGGGGGAAATTGTGAATGTAGTTTTGGTAAACGCCCCTGATTTGGAGGAATCCGATACAGAGATTATAAGCGGTGATCAGAATAGCAGCATTGAAATTAATAAAACAGCAGATAAGGAAGAAGTACAAGATGCTGGCGAGGTGATCACCTACACCATAACGGTAAAAAATACTGGAAATACTACATTGACAGAGGTAGAAGTGCGAGATCCACTGACGGGATTGGAAGAGACCATTGAAGTCTTATCGCCCGGTGAAGAGAGGATTTTCACCACTCAATATACAGTTACTTTAGATGATGAAATAGCCCAAGTTCCTATTGTGAATGTAGTTTTGGTAACCTCCAAAGATCCTAATGGAGAAGACGTGGAAGATGGAGATCAGGTAGAAGTAGAAGTCATCTGTATAGACAAAACCCGCATCCAAGGTAGAGTTTTTAATGTGGACAATGGTTCTCCTTTATCTAAAGTCCCTGTACTTCTAATTCCTCAAACGGGAACACCAGGAGAGGTTTTACTTCAAGTGACAGGGGATAATGGAGAATATTTCTTCACGGGTATCGCATCTGGAAATTATTTGGTTCAAGTACAAGACGCAAATCTGAATGTAGCAAAAGGCTTACAGCCTGTGGAATCTAGTCTGTTTTTTACTGAAATTAGGATATGTGAGTTTGTTTTTCATGATTTTCCTTATTCAGTTAGTGATCAACCTGTCATTGGTGACTTTGTATGGTTAGATGTAAATGGAAATGGAGTACAGGATGAATGGTTTGATGCCAATGATGATGGAATAGTAACTCAGAATATCCCTGATGAAAATGGGTATGTGCCCTTTGATCAATGGGAATGGATTGATTTGAACGGAGATGGAAGCTTTGAAGGTCCTGAGAATGAGGGAGAGCTTAATAAAGCTGGCGTAGGTAATTCGCTCAATCCAAACATTATTGTGGAAGGACCAAACGGGTTTAGAAGTGAAGCTGTAATTGGAATTACAGGTTATTACCGAACCCGTCCAAATATCCTTGGCGAATTTACAGTAACTTTAGATTTGGACGATAACCTGGCAGATGCCGCCCGAGCTTTGTTTGCTACCGGAAAAGTAAAAGAATTGCCTAGTAGTCAGAGGAGTAGACTTGCTGAAATGGTTGATTCGGAGACAGTTGTATCATGTGGAGTCACTACTGAAAATCCCTTAGAGTTTGAGCTTACTGCTGCCTTAAGTCAGAGATTTGATATAGACTTTGGAATAAGGTGTGAGGAAGAAAGAGGTGAACCATTGGAAATAATTGCCAATGATGATGACTTCGGAACGCTTCCAATAGATTTTACTGGGGTTTTGGGTAATATTCTAGAAAACGATCAATTAGACGGTGAACGTCCTGACCCTTCCTTGGTGGATTTTATTTTCACAGAGTTAGATGGCATTATTGGTTTGAATATCAATGAAAATGGAGAGCTGAGCTTATTGATATCAGGTGTAAATGAGCCAAGGGAGTATGTGCTTAGATATACGCTTCAGGAAACAGCAAATCCTAATAATCAAGATGATGCAGTTGTGATTTTCAGGATCTTGGAAAGTGAAGCAGACCTTTCTGTCACAAAAACCTCTAATGCCGTTGAGATCTTTGAAGGCGATGAATTCGACTACATCATTACAATAGCTAATAATTCTGATGGGGATGCAACCAATGTGGTGGTTACTGATGAATTACCGAACGGTATTTCTTTTATAAGCTCTTCTTTTGAAGCATCCGACCCTTCAATTTCAGTTGATGAAAATGTTGTAGGAAATAGAGTGATTTGGACAATTCCATTACTTCCAGGGCAGGCATTTGTTGAAATAACATTAAGAGTAAAAGCAGAGCCTTTGTCAAGCGATAATCCGCTGAATATTACCAATGTGGTTAATGTAATTGGTGATCAAGACGACCCCAATGATCAAAATAACTCTGATTCGGACACTAATACAATTAGACCATTCTTTATTCCTAATGTCATAACCCCTGATGGAGACGGTAAAAATGACACCTTTGAAATAAAGGGATTGGCTAAGTTCCCAACAAATGAAATCGTCATCTTTAACAGATATGGAGATCATGTATTCGAACAGGTAAATTACAATAATGATTGGTCTGCAGAAGGCTTGGTAGCTGGTACGTATTTATTTGTCTTGAAAGCAACTGATGCACAAGGTAGGGTTCATAATTTCAAAGGTTGGATCCAAGTAATTAAATAAAGATAAAAGATTAAGAGAAGAGTGGCGTAATTGAGCCACTCTTCCAATTGAATGATTTAGTAGGTGAAAGTTGACTCGTCTTTACTTATAGAAACTTAATTGCTAAAATGTCTAATTCCACTTCAATTTTTTTTGCCTTTTTAAAAGTACAAAAAGCAAAAAATTAAGCAGGAAAAACAAAAAAGGTAGTTTGGCATTGAATTTAAAATATCCTAAAGGAATAAATGGAAAGGATCAACAACAATTTTAACTTAACTATAGATTTGGTAAAATTAGAAATTTCCCTAAACCTACTAGGAGCCAAATCGACCATCAAATAAACCGATAGTGTGATGAAAAGAATCATTTATTTTATTTTGTTTGCGGCCCATATTTGGTGTATTCCGCAACTGGCCAAGGGGCAGCAACTTCCTCAATTCAGCCAGTACATGTTCAATGGTCTTCATATTAACCCGGGATATGCCGGTTATAAATCTGAAGGTTACATTCAAAGTACCTATAGAAGTCAATGGGTAAGCTTTCCCGGTGCACCTCGTACATTTACCATTACGGCTGATCTAAGTGCCAATGAAGGCATGCAAGGTTTTGGTGTGTCTTTTTTGACTGATCAGATTGGTCCGGCTCGTACTACGGGTGGGCTTTTGACCTACGCCTATAGGGTGCAGGTAGGAGATGAAAGCTTTTTTAGTCTTGGAGTAAGTGGAGGATTTACCGAGTACATGATTGATGGAGATTTAATGAGGTTTAATGACCCCAACGATCCCAATATTCCTGTTGGTCGCGAAAGATTGGTGACGCCAAATATGAATGCGGGATTATTTTGGCATAATAACCGGTTCTACGCTGGTCTTAGTGCATTTAACATGGTAGGTAGAGGGGCTTTGGAAAGGGAAGATATATCATTGGCATTTCATGATTTTCACTTCTTTCTTACTGCCGGCGCCTTATTCCCTTTAAGTGACGTAGTTCAATTCAAACCCAGTTTTTTAGTAAAGGAGATAAAAGGGGCACCTACTGCATATGATCTAAATGGCATGTTTCTTTTTATGGAGAGACTTTGGTTAGGAGCTTCTTACCGTTCAAACATGATGATATGGAATGAAAACCTTCAAGAAAATCTTGGGAATAGGAACGCTTTGGCATTTTTGGTAGAAATTTTCGCTACGCCAAATCTAAGATTAGGTTATGCCTACGACCACAACTTGAATGTACTGCAGGATTTCAGGAATAACTCTCATGAAATATCTGTGGGTTACTACCTTTCTCCAAGGAATGTCAAATTGAAGAATCCTAGATGGTTTTAATCATGGAAAAGAGACTTTGTATTTTGTTTTTGGTTTTCTCTCTGTCATTTTTGACGACAGAAACCTTTGGCCAGGCACGGTTGCTTAGATATGGGGATAAGCAGGCCGGTCTTGAGAACTATTCCAAGGCTTTGGAGGCATACAAGGACGCTTACAACAGACGTTCAACATATGGTACAGCTGTGCGTCTTGCGAAGACTTACAGTTTACTGGGCATGTATGATGAGGCCTTTGAATGGTGGGAAAGAGCAGTAAGCTTTGAGGAATCTGACAGGGATGACTATTCGGTCTACCTGCGGTCGGCAGTACAGGCCGGACAGTGGGATAGCATTGAGGGTCTTTTGTCCGCAAAAGGGTACAGCGAGTATGATTTTCCAGAGCTTGATCTGGCTGGAATGCGAGAGCTAAGAAGCCAGAAGGCTAACGTGAAGCTGGTACCGGTGGAAGGGGTCAACAGTGCAGGTTCCGATTTCGGAGCTTCAAAAGATGCTGATGGTGCTCATTATTTTTCGAGCGACCGCGGTCAGGTGGGTGATGCAGGTTCAAGACCAGGGATCAGATTGGACGCTAAGCCGAACATTTTCAACGAAGAGCGGAGCGGTTATAATGAGCGTGAGTTTTACAGGATATACAAGAAGGACGGTGGAGGTGATGTGTCGGTTGTTGTGACCGACCTTGCGGGTGCGCTGCACGTGAACGACCCTTCAGTTGCCCCGGATCTTGGCCTAGTGTTCTATACTGCTTTTGTAGGCAAGAGTAAAATGAAGGGGACTAGGGACTTTACCAATCACGCAGGAATTTATTACGGCCGTCTTGATGTAGATGGAAACATTACTGGAAGTATCGCATTTCCCTACAACGATCATCAGTCTTATGGCGTGATGAATCCTTTTATCGATACAGAAGCCAAGCGCGTCTATTTTGCCTCTGATATGCCCGGTGGACAGGGGGGCTTTGATATTTACTATGTGGAATATGACGCAGAAATGAATTTTTCTGCCCCTGTGAACTTAGGTCCCGAAGTGAATACTTCTGAGAACGAGAGCCACCCTTCTCGTTCGGGGGAAAGTTTTTACTTTTCATCCAGAGGACATATGGGCCTAGGTGGTATGGATGTTTTCGTGGCTGACTATAGCAAAGGGAATATTAGTAATGTGCGCAACATGGGACTACCGTTCAATAGTGAACGTGATGATTTTGCCTTTGTTGTTAGTGGAGACGGAAAGCGGTACCTATCAAGTGACAGGTTTGGAGGCATGGGACTTGATGATATCTATTCGGTAGAGGACCTATTCAAGATTTTATTGGCTTCTGTAAGCGACTGTGAAGGTAATGTGGTATTGGATTATAGTTCGGAGCTGAAAAGGTCAGACAATAGCCCGGTAGATAGCAGGTTAAATTCTGAAGGTCAATTGCTGGCAGAACTTGATCCCGATGATGATTTTGTGTTGCGTATAAGTAAAAAGGGACACTTTCCGTTAACGGACAGTGGGATTACGACCAAGGGTTTTGATAGTGATACGCTGAGGAGGGAATATGTACTTGCTGCGATCCCTTATAGAACACCCGTATATGTTGACATTGTATACTATGACCTTGACAGGTCGGAGATCAGAAAGGATGCGGCGCCTTCACTAGATAAAATCGGTGAGCTGATGTCGAAGTATAGCTTCATGGACCTAGTGGTGTCCTCCCATACAGATTCGCGAGCATCGGATGCCTACAATGAGGCGCTGAGCGAGCGCAGGGCAGATGCTGTACGCGATTACCTGGGCAGATTTGGTATTGAAAGAAGCAGGATCAGGTTGGAGTGGCATGGAGAGCGTAAGCTGGTAAACGACTGCGGGGACGGTGTGCCCTGTCCTGAGGCTGAGCATCAGTTGAACAGGAGGAGCGAGCTGGTGCTTGAGGCCTTCCCTGATACGGAAAAGGAATACGAGCTTCCTGAGGGCATTGAGGATCCCTGTGAGCTTCCAGGTTACCTAGAGCGAATAGCAGAGGATGCAGGCCTGCCTACGGTGTACTTTGACTTTGACAGGAGCGGCATCAGACAGGTACACAGGAAGGAGTTGGAGCGCGTGGGGGTGATGATGAAGCGCAAAGGGGACCTGAGACTTTACATTGAGGGGCATACAGACCAGCGTGGCAGTGATGTCTACAATATGGGCCTATCTGAGCGCAGGGCGAAGGCGGTGATGGACTACTTGGTGAACCGTGGTGTGGATGATTCGAGGATGGAGCACAGCTGGTACGGGGAGAGCCGTCCGGTGAACGACTGCAGTACAGGCGACTGTACGGAAGCCCAGCACCAACAGAACAGAAGAACTACGCTCAGAGTGAGCGGTAAATAATATTCATTACATCAACAATTTTATTTTTTTATATTCGGTCTATTTGATTTACTGTTAAAGGCTAGCTGGTTTCCAGCTAGCTTTTTTTTTCATAAAAAATCAGGACCTTTTACATTGACATACAATAAGCAATCAAGTTGGATCGAGTTTCAACCAATAACAGCGTATGATTTTACCTGCGATTGAGAAAAGATTTACCTAAATCAAAAAGGGTTGAAAAGAGCATGGTAAAACCAAACTATCTTCAACCCTTTTTTTTAAATACCTTTTAAGGAAGAATTATTTTTAAGCAATTAAATCAAAAGTCTTGTGCCACTAAAACCTTTGAGTGCCATATTTTATTTGTTAGCCAGTAACTTATCTCTATTGTCTGTGAAGGGAATAGCAGCAATTTGCTGCATTTTTTCCGTCTTTATTTTTTCAAAAGCAAGCAAATTTTCGGGTAGAATCGGGTCAGAGGGTGGAATTTCTTCTTGTAACCAATCCACTTGTTTACCGTTTTTCCAGAACCTGAAACATAAGTGTGGACCGGTAGCCAAACCTGTGCTTCCCACATAACCGATCACTTGCCCTTGTTTTACCCGCTCTCCTGGTTTAATCCCACTGGCGATTTTTGACATATGCAGGTATTGTGTGGAGTAGGTACCGTTGTGTTTGATTTTTACATAATTCCCATTGGCGCTGGTAAATCTGGCTTCAACTACTGTTCCGTCGCCTATAGTTCTGATTTCTGTACCTGTTGGCGCAGCATAATCTGTTCCTAAATGTGGTTTGTATCTTTTTTGGACAGGGTGAAACCTGTTGAGGCTGTATCGGCTACTTATTCGTGTAAACTCTACTGGATCACGGAGAAACTCTTTTTTAAAGCTGTTTCCTTCCTGGTCAAAGAAACTGACCTCTCCATTTTGTTCAAAAGGTATGGCATGATATGCTTGACCTTTATGCTCATAGAATGCTGTTTCAATGCCATCAAATCCAACTGTTACTCCGTCTATCACTTTTTCCCTGTAAATCACCTTGAATTTATCTCCCTTTGGGATTCTCTGGAAATCGACATTCCAGCCATACAAATCAGCAAACTTATTGATCAATTCATGAGAAGCGCCCAGATCCATCATGTCTTGGTAAAGGCTTTTTGTAATCAGCCCCCCAAATTCAACTCTTTGAATTTCTACAGGTTTCTCTTCTTTGTAAATCTCTACCTCCTCAAGGTTAAAGACCACATACTCTGCAGGATTAGGTTCATAAATAAAAAACTGTGCCTGAGAAGAATCCTTAGGTGTCATGACAATAAACTTCTTATTGAAGGCTATCCTTCTGACATCAAAAACCTCCTTAGATTTTCGGGCAATCTCATCAATGATTTGATAAGGGACATTAAATGGGGCCAGGATAGTTGAAAGTGTTTGGTTTTTGCCTACTACACCTTCAATTACATCCAATTCGTCAATGTTTATGCCGTATAGCAGGTTTTCCTCAAATTCTTCTTCTTCCAGGACAATTTCTTCTTCTACTTCAGAGCTAAGGGCAAGGTTGTTTCCAAGAAAATAAAACCCGCCGGCCAATGCAAAAATTAGGGCACTGGCACTGATCCATTTTTTATTCATTTTTCGGTCTGCTTTTTTGGGTTGGCAAGCGAATGATCAAATAAATTTAAATTCCGGTCAAATTCCAAATTTTTCCCAGTCAATCTGGGAATTTTAACATTTACAAAAGGTTTCTTGGATGAGTATTGGATACCTTAATGACCATCACTGATTTGGAGTTTTTAAGTTTTTGCCATCTTTTTTTGTTAACATCATAGGTGCTGCCGATAGTTTTTGCCAAATATGAAAGTTTTTATGCATTCCCATTCATGGAAATAGCATACTCCCAAAGCTTTGTTTATCTTTGTCCACTCAAAAAAATACAAGCTCATTAGATCATGCTAAGAACACATACTTGCGGAGAATTAAGAATCGAAAACACTGGCCAGGAAGTAAGTCTGGCAGGTTGGGTACAGAGGGTAAGAAACAAAGGTGGGTTGATTTGGGTCGATTTAAGAGACAGGTATGGTGTGACGCAGTTGATTTTTGAGGAAGGTTCTACTGATGGTAGCTTGTTAGAAAAAGCAGCTTCTTTGGGCAGAGAGTTTGTCGTTCAAGCTACTGGAAAAGTAGTGGAACGAACTTCGAAAAACGATAAAATCCCAACGGGTGATGTTGAGATCAAAGTTGAAGCATTGGAAGTGCTGAATCCGTCCAAAGTTCCGCCATTTATTATTGAGGATGAGACTGATGGAGGCGATGACTTAAGGATGAAATACAGGTACTTGGATTTGAGAAGAAATAATGTGAGGCAAAAGCTCCAGCTCAGACATAGGATGATGCAGGAGACCCGAAAATATATGGATGGTCAGGATTTTATTGAGGTAGAGACACCGGTTTTGATCAAATCAACACCAGAGGGTGCGAGGGACTTTGTCGTACCAAGTAGGGTCAATCCAGGAGAGTTTTATGCCTTGCCCCAATCACCTCAGACCTTTAAGCAGTTGTTGATGGTGAGTGGTTTTGACCGTTATTTTCAAATTGTAAAATGCTTTAGGGATGAAGATTTACGGGCTGACCGTCAACCTGAGTTTACCCAAATAGATTGTGAAATGTCTTTCATTAATCAAGAGGATATATTGAATACTTTTGAAGGATTGGTGAGGCATTTGTTCCGTGAAGTCAAAGGAATTGAATTGGAAGAAGTAAAAAGAATGACTTACGCGGATGCCATGCGTTTTTATGGTAATGATAAGCCTGACTTAAGATTTGATATGCGTTTTGCAGAACTCAATGACTTGGCCCAAGGCAAGGGTTTTACGATTTTTGACCAAGCGGAGCTAGTGGTGGGCATTTGTGCAAAAGGTGCCGGGGAATACACAAGAAAGCAGCTGGATGAATTGACCAATTGGGTTAAAAGACCTCAAATTGGTGCAAAAGGATTGGTTTATGTGAAATGCAATGCAGATGGAACTTTCAAGTCTTCTGTAGATAAGTTTTATTCCAATGAGGATCTCAAGGAGTGGGCTGAAAAAATGGGTGCAGTTCCAGGAGACCTATTACTTGTTTTGAGTGGGGAGGAAAAATCAACCAGGAAGCAGATGTCCGAACTCCGTTTAAAAATGGGAGAAGAACTTGGATTAAGAGATAGGTCAATTTTCAAACCGCTCTGGGTGGTAGACTTCCCATTATTGGAATGGGACGAGGAAACCCAGCGATTCCATGCCATGCATCACCCTTTTACCTCGCCCAAAAAAGAAGATATCCCATTATTGGAAACTGACCCTGGTGCAGTCAGGGCAAATGCTTATGATTTGGTAATCAATGGAGTAGAGATAGGCGGGGGGTCTATTAGAATTCACGATAGGGCGACCCAGCAGCTTATGTTCAAGCACCTTGGTTTTACGGATGAAGAAGCCCAAAAACAGTTTGGATTCTTAATGGAGGCCTTTGAATATGGTGCTCCTCCTCATGGAGGGATTGCTTTCGGCTTTGATAGGCTATGTGCCATTTTTGGCGGTTCTGACTCCATCAGAGATTATATTGCCTTTCCAAAAAATAACTCAGGTAGAGATGTAATGATCGATTCTCCGAGCAGTATCGCTGAGGAGCAATTGAAAGAACTTTCCATTAAAGTAGCCATTGAACCAAAGGGTTAATTCCAAAAGTATACTGCTTTATTATTTTACTTTAAATTTTGCTCCTTTTAGGCAAAATTTCATGAAATAGTAAAGCAGTTTTTGTTTTAATCTTTTTTCAAAATACTTCTTAGGTTTAGCCCGATTTTTTACCATTCATAGTTGAAATTACCCATTCAAAATTTTCACACTACAGGGATTAAACTTTTTAGTAGATCACGCTGTCTAAAGAGAGATTCTTAAACAATTAACTATGAAAGCTGTAGCTTTAAAATTATTTTTATTCGCATTTTTGTTAGGGTATATGTCTGACTTACAGGCGCAAAGAGGGGATTGGAGAGGTCAGGAGATTTTCCTTAAAGGAAGGGTCATAGAGGGGGAAACCAAGGAGCCTATGATCGGTGCTAATGTCCTTTTAAAAACTGTTGCCGATTCTTTGTTGCTGTCCACAGTAACAGGAGTGGATGGCAGTTTTGAAATCCGTAGACCTTTTATTCCAGATGTCAAGTTAGAAATCATTTTCTTAGGTTATCAAAAAATTATCATCAACCATAGCCGAGGAGATGCCTTGGATTTGGGCACTTTAACATTGATTGAAGACAGTAAGCTACTTGGGGAGGTGGTCATTGAGGGGCAGATTCCTGTAGGGGAGGTGAAAGGAGACACTACTTCTTTTAATGCCAACGCATTTAAAACAAGAGAGAATGCAGATGCTGAAGACTTGATCAGAAAAATTCCTGGCGTGACGATACAGAATGGTGAAATTCAAGCCAAAGGAGAACAAGTGCAACGGGTTTTGGTAGATGGTAGGGAGTTTTTCGGTAATGATCCATTTCTTGCGCTGAGAAATTTGCCTGCGGATGTCATTGACCGGGTTGAAATTTTGGATCAGAGATCAGACCAATCCCGATTGACAGGTTTTGACGATGGCAACTATTCCCGTACCATTAATATTGTAACCAGGCCTGATAGAAGAAGCGGACAATTTGGTAGAATATATGCCGGAGGAGGAACCCAAGATCGTTATGCAGCTGGCGGTAATTTCAATTATTTCAAAGGAAATAAAAGGATTTCGATCATTGGTTTATTTAACAATATTAATCAGCAAAACTTCTCCTCACAAGATCTGGTGGGTGTGACAGGTGGCCAAGGCGGTGGCGGAAGAGGTGGTGGCCGTCCCGGAGGTCCTGGTGGCGGAGGCAATAATAACTTCCTGGTAGGACAGGACCAAGGTATCATCACGACCAATAGCGTTGGCCTGAATTACAGTGATAAGTTTGGTGAAAAAATGAACTTTACGGCCAGCTACTTCTTTAATTCCACCAATAATAACCTGTTTCGATTGACCAATAGAGAGATCATTCTTTCTGAAACCAATCGGCAGTTTTATGAAGAAAGTTTACTGAATAACATCAAAAACAACAACCACAGGATCAATGGTAGGATTGAATATGATATTGATGAGAAAAATGCTTTGATCATCACTCCTTCTATCAATTTCCAAAATAATACCACATTCAACGACAGAGATGGTCTTAACCTTTCGGGGATTTTAAATCCATTAAGTAGTACCAGAACCATTTCTGATGCCAGAACGGAAGGATACAATATTTCCAACAATTTGGTTTACCGATATAAACTTGGTAAGCAGGGAAGAACCATTTCCACAACAATTTTCACTGCATGGAATGAAAGAGATCAATTGTCTGAATTGATTGCGGCCAATAGGGATTTTATCAGGGATATCAGAGATACCATCAATCAAGAGACTTTTGGGCTTTCTGATGGATTTAACTACAGGGCTACCGTGCAGTTTACCGAACCCATTAACGAGAAATCTTTATTGACAGCCTCCTACCAAGTAGGAAATAATAAAACCTCAGCTGACCAACAAACATTTAGTATGATTCCTGAATTGGGCATCATGGTATTGGATACTGCCTTGAGTAACGTATTTGACAACAGGTTTACCATCCAAAGACCTAGTGTAGGGTACAGTTATAACCTTAAAAACTGGAATATCAATGCCAACATGGATTACCAGTATGCGGTTCAGAACAACGAAGCCCTGTTCCCTTTAGAGCGGACATTCAATCAGTCCTTTAGTAATTTTTTACCAGGGATGAATGCCTTTTATAGAAACAGGGAAAAAGGAACCTCCTTTAGAATGAGGTACAGGACATTCACGCAGGAACCCAGCGTGAATCAATTGCAAAATGTGATCAACAACCAAAATCCATTGCAATTGGTTGTTGGTAACCCTGACTTGAAGCAGGCGTTTACACACTCTGTTTTTACCAATTTCTCCAAAATTAATTTAGAGAAAAATAAGACCTTCTTCACCTTCCTGTTCATGTCACTGACAGAGAATTTTATAGGGAACAGTACTTTTGTGACCCAAGCTGATACATTGATCAATGGAGATGTACTATTAAGACCGGGGGCGCAAATCAGCAGACCGGAAAACCTTTCTGGCCAATTTAGGTCCAGGTTGTTCATGACCTATGGAAGTCCTATTCAAAAATTGAAATCACAGTTCAATATGAACACCAGTGTAGCTTTCAACAGGACGCCGGGTTTGATCAATGACCAAAGGAATTTCAATGATAATATAGATTTGAGTCAGGGATTTACTTTAACCAGTAATATTAGCAAAGATGTTGACTTCACCCTTTCAACAACAGGAACTTATACCATTGTAAACAGCAGTTTACAGGCCAATCTAAGCAATGATTTTTACATCCAAAATTCCAATATCCGTTTCTATTACTCTCCCAACAATGGGAAACTATTTGTTTCCAATACAGTAAACAATATGCTTTACCGTGGACTTTCTGCAGATTTGGATCAGTCAGTTTGGTTATGGAATATAGAAGCAGGGTACAGGTTCTTGAAAGAGAATAAAGGGGAATTGAAATTTACGGTATTTGACTTATTGAATCAGAACAATGCTATCGGAAGAACGGTAAATGATGTTACCATCGAGGACACCTTTACAAGGGTGCTTACCAGGTATGCTTTGGTTTCTTTCACCTACATCATTGGAAACTTCAAACAGCAACAGCCCAATCAAGGTGGGCCTCCAATGGGTAGACCATGGGGTGGTGGCGGAAGAACCTGGTAATTGTATTGAAACCAGGAGCAGTGCCAAATTCTAGCGTATTAAATGGAAGACCACCGAGTGAAAACTTGGTGGTTTTTTTTTAGTTGCCTTACATTTTTGAATATGTAGCCATTCCAGATTTGTCTTTCATTTTTGATCGCTGGAAAAAAGGGGATTTACCATCAATTGTTTTAGATTTGTGCTTCTGAAAAATCAAAGCACACATGCATCAGGAAAAGATAGAAGCCATCAAGTCAGCAATAGCCGCAGCAAATGCGGAAAATCAGGAGGAACTCGAAGCTTACAGGATGAAATTTATCAGTAAGAAAAGTTTTGTCGGAGAGCTTTTTGCTGAAATGAGGAATATTCCCAATGAAGAAAAAAAGGCTTATGGACAACTGGTAAATGACGTCAAACAATTGGCAGAGGCCAAATTCCAAGATTTAATTGAGAAGGTCAATGCCTCTACCAAAAAGGAGAAATCCATAGATTTGGATTTGACGCTTCCTCCCAGCAATATTGCTGTCGGAGGAATACATCCTTTAACGGCAGCCCGTCAGCGGATCATTGAAATTTTCGAAAGAATAGGTTTTAATCTTTCCGAAGGACCTGAAATTGAGGATGACTGGCACAATTTCACAGCTTTAAATTTCCCTGAAAACCATCCTGCCAGAGAAATGCAGGATACTTTTTTCATAGAAAAGAATCCTGATATCGCTTTAAGGACCCATACCTCCTCTGTACAGGTGAGGATAATGGAAAACCAAAAGCCGCCTATCCGTACCCTTTCTCCTGGAAGAGTTTATAGGAATGAGGCTATTTCGGCCCGTGCCCATTGTATTTTCCATCAAGTGGAAGGATTATATGTAGACGAGAACGTAGGATTTGCTGATCTTAAGAATACCCTCTATCACTTTGCTAAGGAGATGTTTGGTAAAGAAACCAAGGTAAGGTTCAGACCATCATTTTTCCCATTTACAGAGCCTAGTGCGGAAATCGATATCAGCTGTCAACTCTGCGGGGGTAAGGGCTGTAATGTATGTAAGGGAACAGGTTGGGTAGAAATAGGAGGCTCTGGAATGGTAGATCCCAATGTGTTGGAAAACTGTGGTATCGATTCCAAGAAATACACAGGTTTTGCTTTTGGAATGGGGATTGAGAGAATTGCCATGCTGAAATACCAAATCAAAGACTTGAGGCTATTTACTGAAAATGATGTCCGGTTTTTGAAACAGTTTAGACCGCTTTTGTAGTTTTGGAAAAGAAATAACATAAAAAAATAATTTAACTAAAGAAGGCCAAAAACAAGTGATTTTGGCCTTCTTTAGTTGTCCCAAATCCTCATTGACTCCAAAAAGCCGGAAATTTCTTTTAACAAACAAATAGATTTTTCCGCACCGTTACCAATAACCACAATGTCTGCACCAGCTAAATAGGCCTGTTGAGCTTTCTCTAAAGTATTCAGGCCTCCTCCTACAAATAAAGGTGCCTTCAGCCGTTTCTTAATAGCTTTAATGATTTTAGGGTTTACTGGAGCTGTAGCGCCAGATCCAGCGTCTAAATAAAAATATTGCAAACCTAAATAGTAGCCGGCTAAAGCAGTGGCCACACTGAGTTCGGGATTGTGATTGGGCAATGGTATGGTTTGGCTCATGTAATGTACGCTGGTTTTCTTGCCTCCATCAATCAACATATATCCTGTTGGAAGGACCTCTAAATCGCTTTTTTCTATTAATGGCGCAACCGCTACATGTTGACCGATCAAAAGGTCAGGATTTCTTCCTGATATGAGCGAAAGGAACAGTATTGCATCTGCTTGAGCGGAAAACTGCAGGGCATTTCCAGGAAAAATAACAATGGGAATCAGCGGTACATTTTCCCTAAGCATTTCGATTAAGCCAGAAATATTGTTTTGGTGAATAAGGCTTCCACCTACAAAAATAAAGTCAATTTTCAGGTCTTTGATTTCTTTGAGCTTTGCCGGTAAAGCATCATCCCAATCATCTGGATCAATCAGCCAGGCCAAACCTTTGCGTCCGGATTTGTATATGGACTGGATACCAGCAGCAATTTTATCCTTCATCGTCAACTTGCTTGCGATCTTCCTCTCTTAACTTTTTCATGAATTGTTCCTGACCATATTGAATGGCAATCGGTAGAACAACAGCGGCCAATCTTCCGAAAAATCCAGGCTCAGATTTTTTGGTAAGCTTTTCGGTAATTTCTTCGTCTAGAAGGCCTTCTTTTTCCAAGACTTTGAGAACCTTCTCTGTTTTTTTATTTTTCTTTCCACTGAGAAGCCTTACCATCAGAAATGCCAGCACTCCCCCTGCTATCACAGCCCCACCAACTTTTACCCAATCTTCCGATTCTTTTTTAGCAAGGGAGAGTTGCATCTCTAGGGTCTGTTCCAGCTCTTCTGCTTTCTTTTTCAATTCTTCGCTCATATCCTTAGTCTTCTTTTCTTCTTCCAAAAACAAACATCTTTAAAAATTGCTGGAAGGAAGTGACTATTCCTCTGGCATCCTTCAAAAAGTACATGAGCACAAATGCCAAAAGATAAATCAATGTAACGTAAAGGAAGCCTTTATAAGGAGAATACATCACCTCACCTAAATAAAAGGCCAATGAAAAACTAGCGAAAAGGATCACCATTACAGAAACCGTTGCCATCAAAAGCAGCAAAAATATTCTCGCCATGATGCCAGCGATCTGTTCATTGATTTCCTCTTTGATCATTTGAACCCTGACATCAACCAGTTGCTTGATGGTTTGGATAATTTCTGAAACGTTGAACATATAAAACCTGAGTTTTAGTGAATATTAAGCCCAATATACGCTAAAAAGCTGGCATCAAAAATTTTCAGGAACCTCGGGTTCTTGGTTTTCGCTGTAATATTTAAAAGTCAAAACAGCTTCGATGGCTTTTTTGATAGCCTGGTTGATGGGCATTTGTTCTGCGGTCAACTGAAAATCAATGTTGTATAATTGGGTATAGGCTCCACTGCTCGAAGGGACGGTCATGTCCTCGTTTACCGCTTTGCTGGCTTTTTCATACCAATCTTTTTTCCCCTCTTTGATTTTTTTACAAGTGATGATTTCTTTTTTCCCTTCCTTGTTTTTTCTCGAGGCCGAACCAAAAAGCCTGCAGATCATGCCCCGGTTGTTATAATCCGAACAAAAGCCCAAACCATTATCATAGGACATGGATTTATAAAGAATGCAATAGTCTTGTTCTCCTTTTTGCTCTAAAAGCTCCATCGCTTTTTCGGCTTTCCCTTTTTCGTATAACTCAAATGCCAATGGAAGAAACTCCAGTACCGAAGCACTTACTTTAGGGTTGGAACAACAAAATCCACAGCCTGGGATACAGGACAAATTACTGGCCCCAATAAAGGCCCTGATTTCTATGTCCAAGTCATCAAAAACCTTTCTGACCTCTTGGGATTTTTCTAAAAGATTCATTCATCTGAAATAAAAGCTTGCGAAGGTAAAAAGAGTTAATAATCAAAACAATAGGTGAAGACCCAATGCTAAAAAAATATTCTTGGAGGATTAATTCCCAACCACATTTATATTTGGTCCGTTATTGTTTTATCTTTGCCTGCTTAAAATTGATTTTTAGGCCGGAAATCTTTTCATGTAAACTGTTTTAGTTATGAGTAGTAGATTTGAGAATTTTGAACAAAAGAGAGAAGAAAAAATCAGAAAGGCCTTCAAAGAGAGGGATTGGAATGAAATCAAAAGCACCGATTCATGGGTAATTTTTAAGGTGATTTCGGAGTTTGTTGAAGGATTTGAAAAATTAGCCAAAATAGGTCCTTGTGTATCGGTTTTTGGATCAGCGCGTACTGCTGAAGACCATCCTCATTATATATTGGCCGAAGAGATCTCTGCCAAGTTAGTGAGGCATGGGTATGGCGTCATATCTGGCGGGGGACCTGGAATTATGGAAGCAGCCAATAAAGGAGCCCATTCAGAAAACGGTAAGTCTGTGGGTCTTTGTATCAAACTTCCATTTGAGGCCAGAGGAAATATTTATATTGATCCGGATAAGCTGATTACTTTTGATTATTTTTTTGTAAGAAAAGTTATGTTTACCAAATATTCTCAAGGCTTTGTGGTATTGCCTGGAGGATTCGGGACTTTGGATGAGCTTTTTGAGGCTTTGACTTTGATTCAGACGATCAAGATTGGCAGATTCCCGATAGTTCTTGTTGGCAGGGAATTTTGGGGAGGACTTTTGGATTGGATCAAAAGTACCTTACTACAAAAGCATGCCTATATCAATCCGGAGGATTTAGATCTCTTCTTTGTGGTAGATGATGCCACTGAGGCGGTCAAAGTCATTGATGAATTCTATAGTAAATACTTGTTGACACCAAATTATTAATATTGAGAAGGTATCATTTGTTTATTCTTTATGGGTTGATTTGCGTCCTCTTTGGCGCCGTGATTTTCCTTTGGGATCACCATAAAATAACCGTATCCGATCAGGTGATTGTTGAAACGGCTGAAGGGGATAGGGTGCAATTGATGATTCCAGAGGCTAAGGTCAGAATTTTTGAACTCCCAGATAGGATTTCCTTTGCAGGTGAGCCGGTACCCTTGCAGCAGGCCGACGTTTTTGAGCGCTTTGAGCGGGAGATTTATGTCAATGCTTATTGGCAGTCCAATATGGTGCTCATGTTGAAAAGGTCTGCCAAATACCTCCCGACTATTGAAAAAATACTCAGAGAGCAAAATATCCCTGACGATTTCAAATACCTGGTAGCAGCAGAATCCGGGTTTATGAATGTGGTATCTCCTGCAGGAGCAAGAGGGTTTTGGCAGATCATGCCCGCTACGGCCAAGGAATACGGGTTGGAAGTAAGCAATGATGTGGATGAGCGATACCACTTGGAAAAAGCCACCATCGCTGCCTGTAAATACTTGAAATCTGCATATGCCAATTTTGGAAATTGGACATCAGTGGCTGCTAGCTATAACATGGGGATTGCGGGTCTCAAAAGACGAAAGGAAGAGCAGCAATTCCAGCAGTATTATGATCTTTTCCTCAATGATGAAACCAGCAGGTACATTTTCCGAATTTTGGCATTTAAGGAGATTTTTGAGCATCCGGAGAAGTATGGTTTTGAATTGAGCAAATCAGATTATTATCAGGAACCCATGTTCAGGGAATTAAAGGTAGTCCAAAACATCCCTAATTTATCGCATTGGGCCTTACGCCATAATAGCAGTTATAAGGATGTGAAAACCCATAATCCTTGGTTACGGTCCACGAAGCTTTCTGTGGGTAAGAATAATGAGTACTTAATCAAACTTCCTATTTGATTAAAAATACCTGATTACCAGCTTAAAAGTCCTCAATTTTTTTGATATTAAAACCTTATAAATCGAGGATCATGAAAAAACTTTTATTTTGGTTAGTCGGAGCGCTTTTATTTTTCCTGCTTCTTTTGAGGGGTGTTCCCTTTTTGATAAATCTTTATCTCAATGCTAATGCAGACAGGATTGTTTCAAGCTTAATCACAAGAACAAGTCTTTTTGGTGATCATCAAGTGAGTTTTGGGGATATCCGACTAAATTATAATTATTCGGGTACTTATCTTAAAATTCAGGACATCAAAGTAAGCCCCTCTCTGACTTTGGGGGATGAGTTTGTAAAGGTTGATCTTTCTATAGACCATTTGGATATTATAGGGTTCAATTGGTCTAATTATCTCTTGAAAAACACTATTTTGGTAGATTCAGCAAAAATCGACCAAATCAAATTGGTTTCATTCAGTCCGCCACTGGATTCCTTACAGGTACGCTCCTCTTCCCGCCGGCCTCCCTCCCAAACCAAAGGCAAGGATTATGAATTGATTGCGGTCAATAATTTTGATTTGCAGAACCTTTCTATTGAATTATACAATAATCTTCATGATTCGGTGAGGGTTCACCTTAAAGACATGTATTTGCAGGTCCGAGGATTTAAACTGACTAAGGAAGACATTGAAAATCCCCAATCTTTGTTTCATGTGGATAATGTTTCAGGAAGTATTGGAGAAGCTGCCTTTCATTTTGACAGGTTTAGGCAATATGCCCTGGTCAAAGAAATTGTATTGGATACAGAGTTAAGGAAGATGAACTTTGGCTATATCGCATTGCTAAATAAGCAGGGTAAATATACCTATACATCACAATTTCCAGAAAGACAATCTTGGACGAAGATTGACAGTGCCCAGATGGAGTTAAGGGGCTTTCATATTGGAAACTTTTTGGAAAGGGGCATCATCGAGATAGATACCATTTTTACTTTTAATCCAAGGGTGGAAATATTTGTGGACAAAAGAAAGCCTGAGAATAAGGATAAAAGGCCGCAAATGATCCAAGCGCTTTTTTCCAACCTGAGGCAGGTCATTCATGTGGACCATAGCTTTGTCAGAAATGGGTATATTCGGATCGAAGAAAGGCCCAATAATCAATCTCCTAGGTCAGGGATGTTGTACATTTCTGAATTGAATGCCCATGTTATCAATATTTCAAACTATGTGGAAAGAAGGGGAGAAAACAAACTGTTGCGACTAGAGGGCGAGGGCCGGTTAATGGGTCAAGGTCTGATAAATTTATTAGCACAATATGACCTGGAAAGTGAAAAGGGTGATTTTACCCTTAAAGGTACCTTAGGAAAAATGGATTTGACGCTTTTAGACCCAATGATTAAACCACAGGCCCATGTCAGTATCGAGTCAGGAAAGGTAAACAGTGTTAAATTTGATATTACGGGCAATGATTTTGATGGGACAGGCAAGTTGACGGTGTTATATGAGGATTTGGAGGTAGTTTTGTTAAATGCTGACCTGGATGTGGATAATAATTTTTTTAGAAGAATAGGCTCATTTTTAGCCAATAAGTTGATCATTAGGTCCAATAACCCTAAAAAAAATGGGGAAGTGGTACATGGAACTGTTTATTACATTCGGGACACGAATAAGTCCATGTTTGCCTATTGGTGGCAACTTATTTTTTCCGGTTTAAAGTCCACACTGACTGGAGACGACTTGGAAAAGCTGAAGATTAGAGAACAAGAGCGACATGGATTAAGCACTGGACAAAAGCCAGGGGCTATACCGCTTATTGGGGGTAGAAAGTCCGAGCAAGCCAAGCAACAGGAGCAATTAAGCAGAAAAGAAAGACGGGAAGAGAGAAGGCAAAGTAAAAACAAGGAATAAACTTTTAATTCAAAACCTTGCTCCTATTTTGTGGTTTTAAAGCTGGAAACCACTTAGGATTCCCTCAGTTAAATTCATATTTTTGCAGGCTTAAAGAAATGCAAACTTCCTCCATGTCAGAGCTGTCAATTGAGAAAAAAGAAGAATTGATTGAAATTTTTGGGGCCAGAGAACACAACCTGAAAAATATTGATCTCAGTATACCTAGGAATAAATTGGTCGTGATTACCGGCCTAAGTGGAAGTGGCAAAAGTTCGCTGGCATTTGACACCATTTATGCGGAAGGTCAGCGCCGGTATATGGAGAGTTTTTCGGCTTATGCCCGTTCTTTTTTAGGAGGGATGGAAAGGCCTGATGTGGATAAAATCAACGGTCTTTCTCCTGTGATTTCTATTGAGCAGAAGACCACTTCAAAAAACCCAAGATCTACAGTAGGTACAGTTACAGAAATCTATGATTTTATGCGCTTGCTTTATGCCAGGGCAGGAGAGGCCTATTCTTACCTTACTGGTCAAAAAATGATCAGACAGACAGAGGACCAGATTATTGAGCAGCTCTTCGATAAATTTGGAGGAAAGAAACTTCACATTCTTGCCCCAATTGTAAAAGGAAGGAAAGGGCATTATAGGGAGCTTTTTGAGCAGGTCCGAAAAATGGGCTTTTCCAAAATCAGGGTTGACGGCGTGGTCATGGATGTGGTTCCCAAAATGCAGGTGGACCGGTACAAAATCCATGATATAGAAATTGTGGTGGACAGGATTATAGCGGATGAAGAAGACCGGTACAGAATCACTCAGTCCTTGAAAACAGCCCTACAGCATGGCAAAGGCGTAATGATGCTGAGGGATGAGGATGGAAACATCCACCATTTTTCCAAATATTTGATGGATCCGACTACAGGGCTTTCCTATGATGAACCAGCGCCAAATACTTTTTCTTTCAATAGTCCCTATGGTGCATGTTCTACCTGCAATGGGCTGGGCATAATAGAAGAAATCACCAAAGAAAATATTATCCCTGATCCAAGCCTGAGCATCACCCGTGGAGGAATAGCACCTTTGGGAGAGTATAGGGATATATGGATTTTCAAAAAGATAGAAGCGATCCTTAAGCATTATAAATGTAGTATCAGTACCCCTATTGGGAAGTTGCCAGAAGAGGTTGTGGATGTCTTATTGTATGGGGACAAGATAGAAGTGGCTGTAGATTCAGTAAAATATCCTGGAACGCAATGGCACACCACTTTTGAAGGAATAGTTAATTTTCTACAAAAACAGCAAGAAGGCAGTTCTGATAAAATACAGGATTGGGTCAGTGAATTTACTACTACGAAAGTGTGTCCGGATTGTGATGGCTATAGGCTCAAAAAGGAAGCCCTTCATTTCAAGATAGATGATAAACACATCGGGGAGTTGGCCACAATGGACATCAACACCCTAGGGGAGTGGTTTGCAGGCCTCGAGGTGAGGTTGTCAGAAAGGCAACAGGTGATTGCCCGTGAAGTGTTAAAGGAGATCCGAAAAAGAATCGGCTTTTTGCTGGACATTGGTTTGAATTATTTGTCACTGAACAGGCCTTTGAGGACGTTGTCCGGTGGGGAAGCACAACGAATACGCTTAGCTACACAGATAGGGACACAGTTGGTGGGGGTGTTGTACATTTTGGATGAACCAAGCATTGGACTGCATCAGAGGGACAATGTCAAATTGATCAAGGCACTGCAGGATTTAAGGGACTTGGGTAATTCCGTACTGGTAGTGGAGCATGATAAGGACATGATGATGGAGGCCGATTATGTGGTGGATATTGGTCCAGGCGCTGGAAGGCATGGTGGTCAAATCGTGGCCTCGGGATCACCAAAAGAAATCCTTCAAAAAGGAAGTACTACTGCACAGTACCTATCGGGGAGGTTGAAAATTGAAGTTCCGGAAACAAGAAGAAAAGGAAGCGGAAAATTCCTGACCTTGAATGGTGCTACTGGTCATAACCTGAAAAATGTTGATCTCCACCTTCCTCTTGGGAGAATGATCTGTGTCACGGGTGTTTCTGGATCAGGGAAAAGTTCCTTGATCCATGAGACCTTATTTCCTTTGCTGAATCAGCATTTTTACCGATCTAAGAAAGATCCGCTTCCCTACAAAGAAATAAAGGGACTAGAACATTTGGACAAAGTCATTGAAGTGGACCAATCTCCTATTGGCAGGACACCTAGGTCAAACCCGGCTACTTATACCGGTGTTTTCACCGATATCAGGGCATTATTTACGGAATTACCAGAGGCAAAAATTAGAGGATATAAAGCCGGGAGGTTTAGTTTCAATGTAAAGGGAGGTAGATGTGAAGATTGTGAGGGGGCAGGCATGAAACTTATAGAAATGGATTTTTTACCAGATGTGCATATTCCTTGTGAGACCTGTAAAGGGAAGCGCTATAACAGAGAGACTTTGGAAGTAAGGTTCAAAGGTAAATCCATATCTGATGTTTTGGATATGACTGTGGAGCAAGCGGTAGAGTTTTTTGAGCATCAGCCTAAAATTTTGAGAAAAATTCAAACCTTGAATGATGTTGGTTTGGGATATATCACATTGGGACAGCATGCCACCACTTTGTCAGGAGGTGAAGCACAGCGGGTGAAGTTAGCTACTGAACTTTCCAAAAAAGACACTGGCAAAACATTTTACATCTTAGATGAGCCCTCTACGGGCCTTCATTTTAAGGACATCGAACACCTATTGGATGTTTTGAATAGGCTGGTGGACAAGGGAAATACGGTGCTTATTATTGAACATAACCTTGACATAATCAAGGTTGCAGACCATGTTATTGACTTAGGTCCAGAAGGGGGGGATTTAGGGGGGCAGATTGTAGTGGAGGGAACCCCTGAGGAAGTCATGCACCATGTTTCTAGCCACACGGCAAAATTTCTTAAGATTGAATTGGATCAGTAAGCCTCATTGACCTATCATTGCCTATATATGGCCCTGCTGTAAAAAAGCGGCAGTAGTTCAAGGCTGTTGTTTATATTTGAATCAGCCATGAACAGGATTAGATTATATTGGAGTTTACAGGTAATAGGCTGGTCGAGCTTTGCTTTGATCAACCTCGTATTTGTTTCATTGGACAGAGGATTGTCGCCGGTTCAAGTGGGGGCCTTTACCTCTTTAGCTGCATTCTACCTGATTTCTACCCATTTTTTCAGGAACATTGTCAAGAAATATGGATGGTTAAACCTTAACTTCAACAGGCTATTGGTCAATACCCTCTTGGCTCTGACTGTGTTGAGTGTATTAAATATGATGGCTCAGATCATCATTAACCTTATTTTTGACACCTTGGATCCTGAGGTTGATTTCCGCCCTTTGGTCATTGCTGTCAACATCTTTGTCAGCTTTCTATTTTATGCCCTTTGGTCCATGTTGTACTTCCTGTTCCATTTTTTGGACAATTATAATCAAAGCCTGAAGTATCAGGCTATGATCAATGAAATACAGCTCAACCATTTAAAGAGCCAGTTGAATCCCCATTTCATTTTTAATGCGTTAAATTCCGTCAGGGCATTAGTGGATGAGGATCCCAAAAAGGCAAAATTGGCCATCACGCAACTGTCCAATATTTTGAGATTTTCGCTGATGATGGATAAAAAAAGGACCATTGACTTTGAAAATGAAATCAGTACGGTAAAGGATTATCTAAATCTTGAATCTATCCGGTTTGAAGAAAGGCTTACTGTGAAATATGATATTGAACCGGCAGCTTTTGACTTTAAAGTACCACCTATGATGCTTCAGACCATCGTTGAAAATGCGATCAAACATGGTATTTCCAATCGGGTCAAAGGAGGGCTCATTGAAGTGAAATGTTATGAAGGGATTACTGATGATCTTGTCATACAGGTAAAGAATAGTGGACAGCTAAAACCTCAGACTTTTAGCAAAAAACGGGAAGGAGAAGGGCATGGGGTGAGCAATACCATTCAACGATTGAAACTGATTTATGGCAACAAAGCTTCCTTTAGGATATATAATGAAGGAAGTGATTTTGTCATTACTGAGATAAAAATTCCAAAACAAAGCCTTAAATTAGGTTAAAATTACTACAAAATGAGAGCACTTGTAATTGATGATGAAAGATTGGCAAGAAAAGAGCTGATCAACCTTCTTTCCCAATTTGACCAAGTTGAAGTGATTGGCGAAGCCAATAATGTGGATGATGCTAAGGAAAAAATAGAGCAACTTTCACCGGATGTTGTCTTTCTGGATATCCAAATGCCGGAAAAAACAGGATTTGATTTGTTGGAAGAGTTGGACAATGTTCCACATGTGATCTTCACTACTGCTTATGACGAATATGCCCTGAAGGCATTTCAGGTCAATGCCTTGGATTACTTACTCAAACCCGTGGAACAGAAAAGACTGGGTGAAGCTATAGAGAGATTACAGAAGAAGCTTAGTGAGTCTTCTGCCCGACATGATGATGTTGCTTCTGCCATTCAAGGCAATAAATTGGGTCTTGATGACCAGGTTTTCGTCAAAGATGGGGACCGCTGTTGGTTTGTCAAATTGTCTAATGTAAGACTTTTCGAATCTGACGGGAATTACATCAAAGTGTATTTTGACAATAACAAGCCCATGATCCATAAATCTCTGAATGCTTTGGATGAGCGTTTGGATGAAAAGTCTTTTTTCAGGGCAAGCAGGAAACACATCATTAATTTGAGTTGGGTGGAGGCCATAGAACCTTGGTTTAATGGAGGTTTGGTGGTTACCCTAAAAGGAGGCGACAGAATAGAAGTGAGCCGTAGACAGGCCGCACGGTTCAAAGACATGATGAGTTTGTAATTTTCAAGATCCAGAAGGGTGAAAAAAATAAAATACATTTATTTGATTGTAAAAGTTAATTTTTGTAAATAGGCATGTACAAATTAAACATATAGGATTTTAAATGATTTTATTGTCCAAAATTAATCTATGAAAGAGGAAAGAATTTTAATCGTTGAGGACGATGTTAGCATTGCGGAGATTTTAGAACTTTTAGGATATGTTAACATTGATATAGCCAACTCGGCTAATCAGGCCATCAAAGTCATCAAGAAATACAAACCGGATTTGGTGTTTATGGACATCAAACTGAAGGGTGATAAGGATGGAATTGAACTAGGGGAGATTATCAAACAAATGATTGAAGTTCCTTTGGTGTATGTGACTTCTTATAGTGACCCTACGATCATTGAAAGGGCTAAGAGAATTAATCCCGCAGGCTTTATCGTAAAGCCTTTCAATACCAATGATATCCATGCGATTGTAGAGATTGTACTTTACAACAAAAGGACAAAGCCCACTATGGAGGCTGTAGCTACGAAGGCCAAAGATGACAGCCCTTATTTAGTGACGGATGCGGTATTTATTAAAGCAGATAATGCGTATGAGCGTGTGCCTTATAAGGACATTTACTATGTGGAGGCTAACGGTAATATGGTTACCATATTTACTAAAAACAGGAATTATACCATTAGAAAGTCAATGAAAGATATGGAGGAAAAACTCCCTTCACACCTATTCTTAAGGGTTCAAAAATCATTTATCGTACAACTAGGACAAATAGAAAGCTTCAGTACTAAAGACATTACCCTGATGTCAGGGGCGATAGTACAGGTGGGGAGGCAATATTACAATAGCTTCCTTGCCAAGCTGAATACCATTACAGAAAGTTGATTAAAATAAAAAAGGTGAGCAAAACTCACCTTTTTTATTACCTTAAAACCAAACAATCAACTAAACTATCTTACAAAAGATAAAATTCATGGTTGCCGAAAGCGGTAATGAATTTTCCTTTTTCAAGACTCTCTTTAAATTTATTTTTCAATGTTGTTTTGTCACCATAGAATTCAGCCACGATCTCTCCATATTTGTTGATAAATGTGATAGTCGGCTGCTGATTGACTTCCTCCATATCGATATCATAAAGAGGAAGCATTTCTTTGGCAGTTTCATTAACTTCTTTCAATTCCATTGGAATTACCTCGTTGAATGTGTCAACTTTTGCTTCAGCCTTTGCGCTCCACAAGATTGTCATCGCCATAATTAATCCTAAAAAGGCACAGACATTTTTTTGAGTTAAAATAGTTGGTTTCATTTTCTTATATTGTTTTTGTTCAATGCTTTCGTTTCCTTAACTATGCCAAAATCCAGTCCATTTTTCTAAAACCCTGATAATCAATGATTTGACGTCATTAATGTTTCTGAATATGTTCGATAATGTACAGTTTATTTCTGATTTTGAAACAGTATTTCAGGTGATTTAACTCCAAAAAGGTTGCATAGGTTCAAAATAAAAACAAAAAAAAGGTAGAAAATCAAAATTTTCTACCGTAGGATTATCGTTTGATATTTGTTTTCAGGGGAATATTCTAATTCCCCTATTAGTCGATTAAATAGAAATGGTGATCACCATGTTTTAAGATGAATGTGGCTTTTTTCAGGGTTTCAGCAAATTTGGTTTCAAGTACTGATTTGTTTCCGTAAAGCTGTGCTACTACCTCTCCATATTTGTTGATTAGAGTCACAGTAGGACTTTGCTCAATTTCTTGGATTTCCAATACAATTTCTGGTAAAGTCTCTTCATCATAAGGATTCATTTTAGAATGATTGTTAGCGTAGGCATTTCCTACAAAAACAAATGCTAAAATTAAGAGTGAGATTTTTAACACCTTCGTTTTCATAACTTCTCCATTTTTTATGTATATATCAAATAAATTTTAGTCCGGTTTTGATGGTAATCTTGGATCAAATACGGGTCTCTTCAAAAGAAGTTGCAAAAATAAAAAATAAAAATCCGATAGAAATTTAAAATTTTCTATCGGATCAATAAAAATAATTTATCCTTACAGAAGATCGTTTGCTAAATTAGCCAGTTCAGACCTTTCGCCTTTCTCCAATTTTATATGGGAATAGAGGGGATGGTCTTTGACCCTATCTATCAAGTAAGAGAGTCCATTACTCTGACTGTCAAGGTAAGGCGTGTCAATTTGGAAAATGTCTCCTGTGAAAATGATCTTGGTGTTTTCCCCTGCCCTACTGATGATGGTTTTGATTTCGTGAGGGGTTAGGTTTTGCGCTTCGTCCACAATGAAAAAAATGTTGGACAAGGAGCGCCCCCTTATATAGGCCAAAGGTTGAATCACCAACTTTTCTTGGTTGACCAGTTCAGTGATTTTCTGGTATTCTTTGTCAGATTCTTTGAATTGATTTTGGATAAATTTTAAGTTGTCCCAAAGTGGTTCCATGTAAGGATTGAGCTTGGACTTGATGTCCCCAGGGAGGTAACCGATGTCTTTATTGCTCAATGGCACAATGGGTCTTGCCAGGTAAATCTGCTTAAAGTCCCTTCTTTGTTCCAAGGCCCCAGCAAGTGCCAGAAGGGTTTTTCCTGTTCCGGCTACACCCTGAATGGAAACCAACTTTACCCTTGGATTTAATATGGCATGGAGTGCAAATGTTTGTTCTGCATTTTTAGGTTTGATGTTATAGGCTAGTTTTTTGTCCACCCTTTCCATGGTATTATCCTCAGCATTATAGTATGCCAGCACGGAGTTTTTCTCACTTTTAAGAATGTAATAGGCGTTTGCTTTTCTTTTCCTTGTGCCTAGGATATGTTTGGCTTCTACAGAATGATTTTCGTATAATTTGTTGATTACCAGTGGATCTAAACCATCCAGGATAAACTTTCCAGTATTTTCCAGTTCACTGATGTTTTTGATTTTACCCGTTTCATAATCTTCCGCATGGATATCCAAAGATTTTGCCTTTAACCTGAGGTTAATGTCTTTACTTACAAGGATGACCTTTCTGTTTTTTTCCGTTTGCTTTAGGTGAAGGGCAGCATTGAGGATTTTATGGTCATTTTTCTCTTCTCCAAAAATGATATTGGCATTGATGTTATTGTCAGGATTCATCAATACCCTGAAATTGCCTTTTGTCTTACCGTTCAAAGGGGTCCAATGATGGATCATGTTGTCCTTTGCGAGGTTATCCAATAGGCGGATAAATTCCCTTGCTTCAAAATTTTTGGTATCATTTCCCTTTTTAAACTGATCGAGCTCTTCCAATACAGTAATTGGGATGACCACATCATGTTCGGCAAAGTTCATGATCGAATTGTGTGCATAAAGGATAACCGAGGTATCCAACACAAAGATTTTGCGGTCTTTATCGGATTTGGCTCTAGGCATAATACTTTGAAAATTTAGTGGTTATTAGTTAGGAATAAGTTAGAAAAATAAATTTTAGATTACCATTTTACCCATAGAAAATATGAAAAATTAACGATTCAAAAATGATAGCTTGTTGACAATCAGTTGAATATTTTGTAAAAAAGCCCCAGACCAAGGTCTGAGGCTTTGTGTTTTAAATTCTCGTTTTCAATTCACCTTCCAGCTCCATCAGGAAACTGTCTATTGTACCTGGTTTGACATGTGGCATCACTACGATTTTATACCACTGCGGTTCAAATTCGTAGGAATTGGCCACCAAATAGTATTTATGTGCCAATTCTTTGCTGATGTATTTGGATTTAATGGCTATAATATTCAGGTAAGGATTCCTAAAATATTGCACACCCATCCGGTCCAGCTTTTTACAGATCCTTTCTGTTTTATCACACAGGGTTTCCATTTTATATTTCCAACCTTCAGAACCATGTATTTGGAGGATCATCCACATGGAAATAGCATTGGCACCCGAGCGGCTTCCGCTAATGGTATAATCTTTTCCAGGTATATACTGGGCCTCATCTGTTTTTACATAATCGAAGAAACCTTTTCGGATGAGGAAAAGACCGGTTCCATAAGGGGTCTGCAACATTTTGTGGCCATCTGCAGTGATGGAATTCAGATAGGGATTCTGGAAGGTAAATCTACTGGTAGGATTGGTAAAAGGATAGATGAATCCACCATAAGCCGCGTCCACATGAATTTTGAAAGGGACATTCATATTGGTGAAAAAATCACCCAATAGGTCAATGTCGTCAACAGAGCCAAACATGGTGGTGGAAAGATTGGCAATGACAATAAAATATTTGATACCCTCTTCTAATGCAGTCTTGAACTTTTCTTCCAAAGAAGCTTTTTTGATAACCCTGCTATCTTCATCAACTTCGAGAATGATGCTCTGGAGATTTAGCAAATTGGCTCCTTTTGGCATAGAATAATGGGAGTCCTGAGAATAAACCAATCCAATTTCTCCCAATCTTGCACCATATTCCTTATGAAAGAAATTCCTGTAAATCCACATGGCCTGAATGTTGGCTTCTGTCCCTCCTGTAGCAACATACCCATCTTGAGCATTGGGATCTCCATTGAAAATTTCTTCCGCTACCAATTTGATTAGCTCTTTTTCAATTTTCTGGGTACCTTCAAATACTTCCAATACGGATGTTTCACTTAAAGTATGCACCCCGATATGATTGGGGTTTCTGACCATGGCAGACATATAAGGGGCATCTTTCAGGAAAGGAGCATCCGGGTAAAACTCGGTGGTGTCCAAATAAGTTCCTGGTATCCCCAATATGGGCCTATCTCCTCTGTAATCCAGATTTTGATCAAGGGCTTTGAATATATATTCTTTTATCTGTTCGTGTGATTTTTTTTTCCAGTACATAATTGTTGAATAAATGGGTAAGAAATTAATTCCAGATTTTCCAGGCTGCTTCAGCCTGAAGGATTAACATTTCCAGTCCATTTTTCACAATTGCACCTCTGGCTTCCAGCGAACGCATTAAAAACGTTTTCTCTGGGTTATAGACCAGGTCGTACACTTTATGTTTTCGGGTAATGAATTCGGGGTTGATCTTAGGCATGGCCTCTGTGTTAGGAAAAGTGCCTAGCGGAGTGGTGTTAATGATCAATTCATGCCGGGCAAGAATTTCATGATGCTCATTCAGCTCCTTGTAGGTGATATACTGAGGCTGTCCTGAAGCAGTTCTGGAGACCAGCAGATAAGGTAATCCCAAATCTTCCAATGCCTGTGTTACTGCTTTAGAGGCTCCCCCTGTTCCCAGAACCAGAGCAGCTGGTTTTTCCTCACCTAACCAGTTTTTGAGCGAATTTTTAAATCCAATGTAATCGGTATTGTACCCTTTTAATCTTCCATTTTGGATGCTTATGCAATTGACCGCCCCGATTTCTTGACAGGCTGGATCAAGTTCATCTAAAAATGGAATGACTTTTTCTTTAAATGGGATAGTAACACTTAGTCCTTGTAAATCTGGATTATCTTTTAACAAGCCAGGGAATAGCCCTATTTCTTCAATTTCATAAAGGTCAAATTGGGCATCTGTGATCCCTTCCTTTTCAAATTTTTCTGAAAAGTATTTTTTGGAAAAAGAGTGTCCCAAAGGATAACCGATAAGGCCGAATTTTCTCATTTCCGATTGATATAATAGGCCGTCCTTTCAATACCGAGTACCAGAAATATCCCAAACGAAAAGGCTAAAGCGGCATATAAAATTAAGGATTCCTCGCCGGTAATTTCCAAATAGCGGTGGGGAAGGACATTCTCGGTAAGGAAAGGTTGTTGCAATCCTTTAGAGTCCAGCCGATAAGAAATGACCTGTTTCCATGGCCAGAGCTTATTGATTGAGCCCAACATAAAGCCTGACAATAACCCTATAGTTACCGCATGATAGTGCTTCAAAAGCCAGGAGATTAGCCGGCTAAAGGAAAGCAAACCTAAGATACAACCGATGGCAAATATGGCTAATGTCAATAGGTCTTTTTGATTAACAGCGCCAAGTATCCTTTCATATTGACCTAAAATCAGGAGCAGGAAGCTTCCAGAAATTCCAGGCAATATCATGGCACAAATGGCAATGGCACCGGCAATGAAAACAAACCAAAGGGCATCCGGTGTACTTGTAGGTGGTAAGCCTGTGATCAGGTAGGCAGCCAAAGTACCTGTAAGGATTGCTAGAATTACCCCCCAATTCCATCTATTGATATCCCTTAAAATAATTAATGCTGAAATGACAATCAGTCCACTAAAAAATGACCAAAGAGGAATAGGATAATGCTCAATGAGAAAGGAAATTATTTTGGAAAGTGAAAAGATACTGGTCAAAATGCCAATAAAGAGTGTTAACAAAAACTGACCATCAATATGTTTCCAAAAATCCTGTATGTTAAGTGAAAAAAGAAGCTGAAGTGCTTTTTTATCTATGGATTTGATACTATTGAGAAGCCGCTCGTAAATACCTGTAATCAGGGCAATAGATCCTCCTGAAACGCCGGGCACCAAATCTGCTGCACCCATAGACATTCCTTTAAAAAAAAGAAGTATATAATCTTTAGTCCTGTACATTGATAATAACAAATGGACTGCCTTTAATTCGAAAAGGCAGTCCAAAGTCTGAATGAATTATAAGCGGTGATCTCCCAGGAAGTGGTCGAAAGTGTCTCCCCGTAATCCTAAACGAATGGTTTCCAGAGGGATGAGTTCACTTGGTGCAATATTTCCCAAGTTCACATTGGCACCCAACAATTTGACGAACCATACTTGTTGTTCTTTTTGTGGCGCTTCCCAAATGATTTTTTCTTCAGGAATTTTGGTAAGAATCTCTTCTACCAACCCTTGTCTAACTTCTCCGGAATCCCGGAACAAACCCACTGTTCCACCCTCTCTTGCTTCTCCTATCACTTTCCATGAACCAGCATCCAACTCGCTTTGCATTTGCTCAATCCACTTGTATGGAGGAATGATTTTGGCTGCGTCTTTGGAACCCACTTCTGAAAGAACGGTAACTTCCTTTGATAGGGTCCTGATAAATTCACACTTTTTATCATGGGGCAGACTAATGGATCCATCAGATACTTCCGCAAATTTCAGGTCATATTTTTCAAGCACCCTGCGATAATCATCGAACTGATCCCTGATTACAAATGCCTCAAATAGGGTTCCTCCAAAATAAACAGGTATTCCTGCATCCTGATAGACTGAGATTTTTTCTGCTAAGTTTTTGGTAAGATAGGAGGTCGCCCATCCTAGTTTTACAATATCGACATAATCACTATTAGCACTCAAAAAGTTTTCTACTTCTCTAATGCTCAGACCTTTGTCCATTACCATAGTGAAACCTGATACACGTGGCTTTTCCGTGCGAACTGGAAGATTCTTTAATTCGTAATTCATTTGCTGGAATTTCGATGGGTAAACAATACAATCAGGAAGAGCTGGAGCCTTCCTTAAATTGCGCAATAATTTTGAATATTGCCTTCTGTTGTTTTATCTCAGGCATTAGTTCATACAAAATTACATGCTTATCAAAGTCCAAAGTTAATGCATTTTCTAAATATGTAAAGGCCTCTTTGTATTTACCCGTTTTAAGCAGATAGACCACCATTCTGTAATATAATTCAGACTCTTCTGGAAGTTCTTCGATTCCCTCTTTGATGACGTCGATGGTTTCCTCAAATCTATTTTGATCAAAATATATGATGGATAAATTGATATAAGTCTCCATGATGCCAGGCTCGAGGTTGATCGCTTCCTCGTATGCTTCTGCACTTGCCTGTAGGTTGCCTAAGTGATATTCCGCATCTGCCAATCCTACCCAATAATTTGGGTTCTCGCCTGTGAGTTTGATGGCCTTTTTAAAATAATGGATGGCTTCAAAATATTTGTCTTTTTTGAGCATGCACATACCCAGCCCAAACCAGGCATCATCGTATTCAGGATCTAGTTTGGCTGATTTTTTAAAATATTTAAATGCCATATCAATCTGATCCAACTTCTCATAAGCAGCACCAAGGTAACAACAGTTCTCTGCATTGGCTCCTTCACAATTGATGGTGTTCTGATAAGCTTCCAATGCCAAGTCAAACTGATGCGTATTCATATAGGCATTGCCTAGGTTGAAGTAGGCAGAGGCAAAGGACTCATCGATGATCAGCGCATAGTCATAAGCCTTGATGGCATCTTCATACCTTCCTAGCCTATTGTATACCACACCCAGATTGTACCAAGCCCCTGCACTATAAGGGTCTTGATCAATAAATTCCTGGTAGAACTGAAGAATCTCATGGAAAGAGCCATCTTCCTCAGTAATCATTGCCAATTGAAAAAGTGCATCCTCATGATTGATTCTCAATTTGACACATTCTTTATAATGGTGTATGGCTTGCGCTGTTTTATTTTCAGAACGGAACAAATTGCCCAATAAGTAATGAACCTCAGCCTTGTCTTCGGCCAAAGGCAGAAAATCTTCCAGCATTTGCGCAGCTTCTTTTGTTTGCTCTGCCATCATCATGGCATTGGCATAAGCCAGCACAATATCCTCATTGTTAGGGGAGAGGTTGTTGATTTGTTCCAAAATATCCAAGCCCTCATCCAATTCATCGTTGAAAATCAGACAATTGGCTTTTAAGAGCTTGATTTCTATACTATAAGGAAATTTTTGGAGCGCATGCTCAGCGGCCTTTAAAGCTTTGACAAATTTTTGCTTGTCAAAATAGTACCGGATAATGTCCTCAAGTTCTTCTTCTTCGAAGTATAAATCCAGGTTGGATTTTAGGGAGTTTTCAAACCTTTCTACTAACTCTCTGTCTTCTTCCCATTCATTTTCAAAATCTCCGGTCATCGGCAGTAAATTTTGTTAGATAAGATACCAAAATTAATGGTGTCTCAAAACCTAATCGCTTATTATTTTTTTGTGGTTCGGGTGATTTTGGGTGAGGCTTATAAGCCTGAATTGCTGTGATACAAAACGAAGAACGATTGTCCATTAGGATTCGTTCGATTTCGCCCAATCTAAAGTTTCAGATAAATTTCTATAGTTGAAGTTCAGTGCTTCCTGTACCTTCCTATTGCCCATGATTAGCTCTAATTGAGAAAGCATGGCTGTTTGGCGGTTGAGTGGACTTTTTGATATTCCCAATTTCCTTGCCAAAGAAGTGAAGAAAAGGGCAAATCGGAGCATCCAGTCTTTAACTTCCTTTGAAGGGGCTTTTTTTCCAAAGGACTTGGCCATTTCCTCAAAAAATATTTTGTAGCTAATGGCCTCTTTGTTCAGAATGAAGCCTTCATTCCAATTTCCTTTTCCAAAAAGTTGCAGTACCAGTTCAGCCGCATCTCTTACATCAATATAATTGACCGTCCCTTTGGGGTAATAGCTATTTTCTTCTAAGACATAGTTATATATCTGGGTACTGCTTCTTTTATCAACGATTCTTCCCATTAGGATACTGGGATAAACTATCAGGGCCTCTAAGCCTTCTTGGACCCCTCTCCAAACTTCCAAATCAGCCAAATGCTTGGAAATGGCGTATGGAGTATTCCAATCAGATTCAATCCATTTATGGTCTTCGTCAATATGGTTAAGCTCCGGGCTTCTACCTAATGCGGCTACGGATGAAATATGAATGATTCTTTTGATACCGATCTCTAGCATGCTGTTGATGAGTAGTTCGGTGCCTTTGGCATTGATTTGCATGAGCTGATCTTTATCCTTCGGATTAAAAGAAACCAAACCCGCTGCATGTATTACCAAATCCATTCCCTCTAAAGAGGATTCCAATGCCACTACATCATTTAAATCTCCCTCATGCCAAATAATATCGTTTTGCATCTCTCCCAATAGGGATTTGCTGGAACTTGGCCTGATTAGCCCATGAATTTCTCCTAATGGCGCAAATTTTTTAGCCAAATGACTCCCAAAGAGACCAGTGATGCCTGTTATAAATATTTTCATAAATAGTGGTTGAGGATATCCATTTCTTGGATTTTCTCAAAATATTTTGAATTTGGTAGGGTCTCCAATATGTCCAGGTATCTGTGGTTGTGGCAATCGGTACCGAATAATTTCACTTTATTTTCGTCCACAAGCATTTCTGCAAAATGCTTGATGGGTTTGGAATAAAATCCTGTCAGGGAAAGTAGGTTAATTTGAAAATAAATTTCTCTGTCCAACAAGTCTTGCAAGAATGCGGTATCCTTGATCAGGTAATGATACCTTTCGGGATGCGCCAATATGGGTTTATAGCCGTTCATTTCCATGGTAAAAAATATTTCCAACATCATCTGTGGTTTATTAATGAACCCAGTTTCAACTAAGACCAAATTGTCCTTAATGGTCAATAGCTCCTGTCCGGATTCGACTTTTTCAAGAAAAATTTCATCCAGATAATATTCGGCTGCGGCATCAACCTGAATATCTATCTCCTCTTTTTGCAATCCGAGCCTCAATTCTTCGAGTCCCATACGGATAATTTCTGGTGTATTTCTAAAATACTCCGTCATGATATGGGGAGTAGTGATGATTTTTCTCAAACCGTATTGCTTTAACCTTTTGATCAAAGCAATGGAATCGGGAAGGGTTTTGGCACCATCATCAATACCAGGTATCAAATGGGAATGCATATCCACTTCCAGCCATTTCAGGCTGAATTCATGAGGTGTTTCCTTTTTTTGAGACTTGAATATTTCCAGAATTCCCATTCAAACAAAAGTTTTAAATGCCTTGAGGGCTTTGCTTGAGAAATGCTTCCCAAGTGGGCCAACATTTGTCTCTTTCGGACAATGTTGGGTCAGAGATTTTCCAATCGATCTGAAGATCTTTGTCATTCCATAAGATGCCTCCTTCACTTTCTTTGTGATAATAATTGGAGCACTTATAAGAGAAGACCGCATCCTCAAGAACAGAAAATCCATGGGCAAAACCCCTTGGAATGTACAGTACATTATGAAGCTTGGTATCAAGCACTACTGAATAAACGTTTCCAAACGTAGGAGAGTTTAATCTTAAATCTAAAACTACATCCAATACCTTACCCGAAATCACCCTCACCAGTTTGGCCTGTGCATAGTTTCCTTTCTGAAAATGTAAGCCGCGAACGGTTCCAGCTTTAGAAAAAGATTGGTTTTCTTGTACCCAATGTTCATTAATTCCTGCCTGCTCCAATAAATCTTTCCTGAAAGACTCAAAAAAATAACCCCTGCTATCTTCCCAAACTTTAGGCAGAATCTGCAAAACGCCTTCCAATGGTGTTTTAATAATTTCCATACTTAATATTTGATATTAAACTCAAATATAACAGTTATTCCCGCTAGGATGGTAAATTTACGGTACTAACCAAAGGAACTTATTTCAGATTGCTGACCTTGACATAATATATGAGTAAATATTCAAGAAAACTTCAAAAGCTCTACGATACCGCTCCCAAGCAGGAAACAGCCGTTTTAGTGGCATTGATTCATCAAGGTCAGACGGAACAACAAGTGCAGGAATATTTGGATGAACTGTCCTTTTTGACTGAAACGTTAGGCGCGAAAACTCTTTATAAATTCACCCAAAGATTGGAAAAACCGGACGTAAGGACATTTGTAGGTTCGGGGAAATTGGAAGAAATCCAAGCTTATATCACCCATTTTGAGGTTGACATGGTCATTTTTGATGATGACCTGAGTCCATCCCAAATGCGTAACTTGGAGAATGAACTCAAGGTGAAGGTATATGACCGATCACTTTTGATATTGGATATTTTTCTCAACAGGGCCCAAACAGCACAGGCCAAAACCCAAGTGGAATTGGCCAGGTTCCAATACCTTTTACCCCGACTGACCAGGATGTGGACCCACTTGGAGAGACAAAGAGGTGGGACAGGAACCAGGGGTGGGGCCGGTGAAAAGGAAATTGAAACAGATAAAAGGGATATTCGAAATAAAATAACCTTGCTAAAAACCAAATTGAAGGAAATTGAAAAGCAAGGTGAGACTCAGAGAAAGGGGAGGAAGGGTATTGTAAGGGTAGCCTTGGTGGGCTATACCAATGTGGGTAAAAGCACTTTGATGAACCTTATCACAAAGACTAATATCCTTGCTGAAAACAAGCTTTTTGCCACTGTTGATTCTACTGTAAGAAAAGTAGTGCTTGAAAATATTCCTTTCCTACTTTCTGATACCGTTGGATTCATAAGAAAGCTGCCTACGCACCTGATCGAATCTTTTAAATCTACTTTGGACGAAATCCGTGAAGCTGACCTTTTGGTACATGTGGTGGACATCTCACATCCTGGATTTGAAGATCATATTGCCGTAGTAAAGAATACACTCAATGAAATTGGAGCAGGAGACAAGCCTATGCTTTTGGTTTTCAACAAAATTGATCTTGTTCCCCTCATGCCAAGCGAAGAAGAAATGCAGCAGATGGCAGACCTGGAATTGGAGGAACAGCAGTACCTGGACTTCAATAAGCTTTCCAAAGCTTACGAAAAGAAAACAGGCATTCCCCCAGTATTCATGGCTGCTGAAAATGGTACTAATGTGGAAGAATTCAGGGCCTCTCTAATCAAAGAAGTGAAAAAACAGCATTTAAAAATCTATCCACATTATCTGGAAAGTGAAATTATTGACCTGTCGCAGTTTGGGGAGGAATAAACTTTCTATTTCAACCTGATCCGCCATTCTTTGGGGTAATAATTATTGGTCCTGTTTCCCAGATTTTTGATCCAGCCAAGAGGACTTTTTCGATAGGTGAGCAAAACCCAACCTTCAGGAAGTCCTTGTGGCTGAATGTCCTCCTTTCTCAAGTAGTCGAGTGCTTCCTTTTCATTTAACTCAAAATGTGGGAAATCATTTTTGGGGAAAATACTCTGTGCCCATTCGTGTGTGGGGAGGAATTGATCCTTGCTGAACTTCCCCAATTCCACACCAAAATATTTGAGATTCAGAAACCTGCAGAGGTATTCAAAATGGGATTTGAAATTATCGTTCATACGGAAGTAACTTCCATTGACACTGTAAATACAACTGTTTTCCGGAAGACCAAGTTTTGCTATCAATTGCTTTTCAATCGACCTGCTTTCCAGTCGGATGTGCGGATGCTTGAAGTCTTTTGTCTTAGGAGCTTCCTGAGAAAAACCATCTTCCGGTCTTTTTAAAACCGTTATAAAAAAACCTTCTCCGTTTACTTTATGTGGGTAAAATCTGTATCCAAAATAGGGGTTTCCTTCTATTACAGTTTTGGTTTCTACGATTCCCCAAGTTGGATCAATTGGGATCCTTATGGGTTCATAAGCAAATTCAGAACAGATAAAGCTCAGGATATCTTCGTTTTCCTTCTCATTGAAAGTACAGGTGCTGTATATTAAGTAGCCACCGCCTTTCACCAAACTTCCAGCTTTATCCATAATCCGCTCCTGTCGTTGGGCGCAAAGTAGAACATGGTCTTCAGACCATTCTGATCGGGCATTGATATCTTTGCGGAACATTCCTTCTCCTGAACAAGGGGCATCTACCATCACGAGGTCAAAAAAACCTTCCAACCCCGAAAAATGCTCGGGATCATTGTTGGAAACCAAGGTATTGCCCAAGCCCCATTTGATGATGTTTTCTTTAAGGATGGTCGCCCTTGCTTTGATCACTTCATTGGCTACCAAAAATCCCTCTTGGTTCAGGTAGCTGCTCAATAGCGTAGACTTACCGCCCGGAGCAGCTGCCAGATCTAAAAATAGCCCATCTTTTGGGGCTTGGATATATTCCATGATGTATTCCAAAAACATGGAAGAAGCCTCCTGAACGTAATAACTGCCTGCATGAAACAAAGGATCCAGGGTAAATGAGGGCCTTTCTTCCAGGAAGTAACCCCATTGAGACCAAGGAACAAGTTGCAAGGTGTTTAGTTTGGGCGCTACTTTGAAAGGATTTAACCGGATTGAGGTCATCGGCTCTTTTTCCAAGGACGCTTTGAAGTCAAGGTATTCCTCCGCCCCCAGAAAAGCTTTCATACGGGCTTCAAATGCAGAGGGGAGTTTAGGAGAGGGCATGAGGAATTTATTTTTGCAAAAATAGACTTTTCTGTTTATTGGGATTAATATTTTTGATAAACTGAATCCATAAAGTCTTTGGCCTTTTTTTTTAATTCCTCATTTAATTGCTGAAAATCGGACTCCATACTAAGCACTTCTTTGTCTCCTTCCTTTCTAAGGGCACTCAAGTGTAAGTCGTTCCAGTTCCCAATTTTTTCTTGTAAATCATCGAGAAAGCAGAAGTCTATCCCTGAGGACTTTTGGTCAATTTCAGGGAGAAGTTCCTTCAGGTACAACACGGATTTAATATTTTTCCTTGCCTCATGAAATTCCTTTTGTTGCATAAAGTTATTTGCGGCGGTCAAGGATGAATTAAAATAATCCTGAAGTAGCCGAATGGGAAGTTTAAAGTCATAATGGGTGAACAGTTCATTAACTCGATGTGCTATCGTTTCCCATGCTTCACCATCTCGGGAGATTTTCCGCTTCTTTTTTTCAAGCTTTTGGTGCAGTTCAGCAAATTTATGGGCATCATCCCCGGCTAATTTTTCTAGTTTACTAAGATCAAGTTGGACCTCTCTGATGGCCCCGGCTTTTTTGAAAAGTCTTCTAATCGGTTTGAAATCGCTCTTAATTTTTGAATCTGGTTCCGATTTCTCCAAAAGTTTGACCAAGGCATACAGTTTTTTTATGTGAACACGCATTTGATGGATAGCGGATTGTTCTTGGCTTTCCAAAACCTCTGGCAGAAGTTTTAATATTTCTTCAAAGGTTTTCTTAAAATATTCGGTTGTAGTAAGGTCAGAAGACATATGACTTTACCTTGGTGAAATGACAAGATAAATTTTTAAAGGATGGGAAAAAAGAGAAACACACCATCAGTCTTTGATTTTGTCAATACCATAAGTAAAATCTTGTCCATCCATGAATATGGGCCAAAGGGGCGTAGAGTAGGTGAGGTAAATGAATAAAATACCAATACCAAGAAAGCTTAAGCCAGCTGCCCATTGTATTTTGTTGGGGAGTGCTGAAGCAAGGTAAAAGCGATAAGCCACCAATTGACATACAATGGCCCCCATCACAAAAGAGGAAATATCTATCCATAAAATCGGTCCTTGACTAAAGGTAGTATAGGTATAAAAAATCCCCAAAATGCTAAATTCTAAGGCCAATATGCCTAGAAATTTGGCTACTGCGTAATTATTGACTTTATCTTTGATTTTGAAATATTCGGGAATTGAAAAAAGCACAAGACCCCAATAACCCAGTTTTAAATGTTCCCATACACTTTCATTCACCGGGACAAAGGCACCTAACACCCTATCCTCTCCAAACCAAGGATAGAAATAATGCAGGACAGTACCTAAAATGATGATGGCAACTGCCCCATAAATGGACCAAGATTTGATGATTTGCTGGCTGGGCATGCAAAGTCTTTTCCCTTAAGTTAAAAATTATCAGGAAAACAAAATAAAACCCCCAGAAAAAAATGTATCTGGAGGTTTTTGATGAATTCAGTTTTAATAGTCCTCTTCTTCAAGATCATCTTCATCAGATGCTCCCATATCAAACATGGAACTAAAGAGGTCTTTGAATTGAAGTCCCGTATCCAGCATCTTTTTGCTTAATTGACTGTATTCCGATAACCCATGAAGCAAAAACTCCATGAAAAACTCCTTTTCCATTTCCGGTAGTGGACTGATGATGGCCGTCACGATATCTTCAAGACCCGGTACCTTTTGTAGGCAGGTTTTATAATCTTTGTCTGATTGACTGGCCAGGATATCAAGCGTGTTTCCTTCTCCAAACCATGCCAAGGGAATGACATATGGGTTGCCCTCTTTATCCTTTTTCTTTTGCTCTGGAGAAGGGAAATAGTCTACAAACAAGCTTCTGATGGCTTTGCCGATCAGGTTATAAGCTACCAAGCCGGCACCCTCCTGTTCTCCTTCGTAGACCAATTCTACTTTACCGGTGATGGCTGGAATCACTCCGATCAAGTCGGCGATACGGACCACTGTATTTTGTTCGTTGTTCAGGTATATCCGCCTTTCTGCAGCGGAAATCAAGTTTTCATAGGCTGAAATCGTCAGTCGGGCAGAAACACCGCTCTTTTCATCCACATATTCGCTGTTTCTTGCCTCGATAGCAATCTGCTCGATCAGGTCCCGCATCAGTTCAGGTACATGAATTTTATCTATAGGCTTGCCTGTTAAATTGGCTTCTTGGGCAGTAATCCGCTTTCCAATTTCTATGGATTTGGGATAATGGGTGATGATCTGACTTTCAATTCTGTCTTTAAGCGGGGTGACAATGGATCCCCTGTTGGTGTAATCCTCAGGGTTAGCAGTAAAAACAAATTGAATGTCCAAAGGTAGCCTCAATTTGAAACCCCTGATCTGTATATCGCCTTCCTGAAGGATATTAAAAAGGGCTACCTGTATTCTTGCTTGTAGGTCTGGGAGTTCATTTATGACGAAAATGGAGCGGTTGGATCTTGGAACCAAGCCATAATGAATGACCCTTTCATCATTATAGGAAAGTTTCATGGTAGCGGCTTTGATGGGGTCCACATCTCCAATCAAATCCGCAACAGAGACATCAGGGGTAGCCAATTTTTCAGTATATCGCTCAGACCTGTGCCACCAAGAAACAGGGGTGTGGTCGCCTTTGCTTTTTACCAGTTCTTTGGCAAAGCTGGATAATGGTTCCAAAGGATCATCATTCAATTCTGAGCCTTCCACCACTGGGACATATTCATCCAACAGCAACGTCATCATCCTTGCAATCCTTGTTTTTGCCTGGCCACGAAGTCCCAAAAGGTTAATGTTATGCTTGGAAAGAAGTGCCCTTTCTATATCAGGAATAACGGTATCCTCATAGCCCCAAATTCCATCAAAAACCTGCTCTTTCTGCTGGATTTTCCGGATGAGGTTTTTTCTGAGTTCTTCCTTGATGGAAATGGGTTGGTACCCTGAAGCCCTTAATTCTCCCAGGGTTTTTATTTTCAATAAGTCCTTGGAGGACAATTTTTGGTAGTTCATGCTTAGAATTTTTTGGTTCTGTTTTTTCTGTAGTCTTCAAAAATTAGGTTTCCTAATCCTTTTAGGCTGCTGTAATAAGCGTTGCCATTATTGACCTTGGTAAATTCTTTAACAAATTCTTTCAAGTAAGGATCACTGGCAATCATGAAGGTGGTGACCGGTATTTTTAACCTTCGGCATTGCGCAGCCAATTTGAGGGTTTCATTCAGGATTTTACTGTCTATGCCAAATGCATTTTTGTAATATTTGATACCAACTTTCAGACAGGTGGGCTTGCCATCAGTGATCATGAAGATCTGTTTGTTGGGATTCTTTCTTCTTCTCAGCAGATCCATCGCCAATTCCAGTCCGGCTACTGTATTGGTATGGTATGGGCCTACCTGAAGATAAGGCAGGTCTTTGATTTCGATCTGCCAGGCATCATTGCCAAAAACGATCACATCCAAAGTGTCTTTGGGATAACGCGTTTTTATCAATTCGGCCAGTGCCATTGCTACTTTTTTTGCCGGAGTGATCCTGTCCTCTCCGTATAGGATCATGGAGTGGCTGATGTCTATCATCAAGACCGTGGAAGTTTGGGTGCGGTACTCATTTTCTACCACCTCCAAGTCATCTTCTGTTAAAAGATAATCGCCAGAGAAGCCATGGTTGACCTGAGCGTTTCTGATGGAATCAGTAAGGGCAATCTGGTCCAAGCTATCCCCAAAACTGTAAGGTCTTCGATCTGTTCCTTTTTCATCACCAGGTCCAGAGTGGGTGGTCTTATGATGTCCTGATTTACCTCTTTTGAGTTTACCAAAAATCTCTTCCAAGGCATTTTTTCGGATGCTTTGTTCGACTTTGGAGGTGATTTTAATTTCACCTTTTTGATTTTCTTCTGTCAGGTACCCTTTGCTTTTTAAATCTTCAATAAAATCTCCAATCCCATAATTCGGGTTGGTCAGTTGATACCTTTTGTCTAGGTTGCTCAACCAGGAGAGCGCCTCTGCCACATCACCTCCTGTCATGGTCACCAATTGAAGGAAAATATTCAAGAGGTTTTCGAAGGTGTTCTTCTCTGGATCTAGAGGAGGAATATATTTTGTAAATCTGAATCCTTTCATATCGACCTTGTAACAAACTGTCTGTCTTTGTGGTTTACTTGACATAGCTAAATTACTGATAATCATGAAAAACTATTTATTCCCTGTCTATTTGGTCACAGCATTTCTTATCGTTTATGTGACAGCAATTCAGGCCAATTTGAGTACTGCTTTGATTTTTTTCCTTTTTTCTATATCACCTTTGCCGGTGATTTGGATGGTTTACAAAGTTTTAACTGCAGATGTGAAAGTAAATTCTACATTCGAAGAGAAGTGGTATGAAGACCAATAACTAAACCCTGTTCCCGAAATTTTCCTGTTGAGGAATTTATTTTAGCGGTATTGAAATAAACTATTAAACCTGACTGTGTATAGTATAATAATAACTTGGTAAAGTTAAATTGCATTCTACTGTTTTATCATTATTTCTAATGGTAAATTGTATTTACCAAATACAATGAATGTTCGGAAATTAAAAGATTGTTATTTACATTTGCAATAAATATATTTAAGTAATAACCCTTATTTGATAATGAACAGGCGCATTAAAGTGCATGGAAAAGTGCAAGGCATTTTTTTCAGGAAAAATACGCAGCAAAAGGCCTTAGAGTTAGGATTAAGTGGCTGGGTAAAAAATGAAGAAGATGGGACTGTTTCCGTAGAAATAGAAGGAGAGCTGCATTCCATTCTGGCGATGCAGTCTTGGTTAAGATTAGGTCCTCCAAATTCTGAGGTCGAAAACATAGAAATTTCGCAGGGGCAAGAGCAGGGATACAAAGACTTTATGATTCTGCAATGATATAAACTTATAAAGGATAGGTATTCCAAATTTTATTTTTTTTCTAACCATACCATCTTATTGATTTACAAAATTTTTGATAAAAGGTTTAAGCACACCTTTTTTAAGGCAGATGTGTCAATAGATTTTATTTTACTAATTTTGCCTTACTAAAAATCATTCATTATGCTTGAAAAACTACAAGCGCTGAAAGATAGATTTATTGAGTTGGGTCAATTGATCATTCAGCCTGAAGCCATGTCCGATATGAGTAAGTATACCAAACTTACCAAAGAATACAAGGACCTGGAAAAGGTGGTTGCATTATATGATGCTTATAAATTGGTAATAGAAAACCTGGCCAACACTAAGGAGCTGCTGGAGAAAGAAAAGGATTCTGACTTTAGAGAAATGGCCAAAATGGAGTTGGAAGAGCTCAAGGAAAAGCAGGAGAAATTGGAAGAGGAGTTGAAACAACAACTTATTCCAAAAGACCCCAATGATTCAAAAGATTGTATTTTGGAAATCAGGGCAGGTACTGGTGGAGATGAAGCAGCCATTTTTGCCGGGGACTTATTCCGGATGTATCAGCGTTTTTGCGAAAAACAAAACTGGAAACTGACTGTTCTGGATTTGACTTTTGGCTCCTCGGGAGGTTACAAGGAAATTATCAGTACGGTGAGTGGTGCAGATGTTTATGGCATGTTGAAGTATGAATCAGGAGTGCACAGGGTTCAAAGGGTCCCTACAACTGAGACCCAAGGTAGAGTTCATACCTCTGCTGCTACTGTGGCAGTTTTACCGGAGATGGATGAGGTAGAGGTAGAAATCAATATGAATGATATCCGGAAAGATACTTTTTGTTCTTCTGGGCCTGGAGGTCAATCCGTGAATACCACTTATTCAGCGGTAAGATTAACGCATAACCCGACCGGGCTTGTAGTTACCTGTCAGGATGAAAAATCCCAGATCAAAAACTTTGAAAAAGCCTTGAAAGTTTTGCGTTCCAGGCTGTATGAAATTGAGCTTGCCAAGCATAATGAGGCGGTTGGTGCCCAAAGAAGGTCAATGGTAGCAAGCGGTGACCGCTCAGATAAAATCAGGACATACAACTACCCGCAAAGCCGGGTTACTGATCATAGAATTAACAAAACGGTGTATAATCTTCCTGAGGTAATGGATGGAAGCATTCAGGATTTTATCTCCGCATTGAGGTTTGCAGAGAATGTTGAAAAAATGAAAGCTTCAGGTGTGGAAGAATAGGTTTTGGTCTAAACTAGGATAAAAAAGTTAAAACCCTGCCCCTGGATTTGGAAGCAGGGTTTTATATTATTAGACCTTTTCGAGAGCTTGTTCCATATCCCAGATAATATCTGAATAATGCTCTACTCCCACTGAGATCCTGATCAATTTATCAGTGATTCCTATGGTTGCTTTGTCCTCTGGAGAAACATCACTATGGGTCATGGTAGCGGGATGTTCGGCCAAGGATTCCGTACTGCCCAAGGAAACAGCGAGTTTGATTAACTTCAAGTGGTTGAGAAAGGAGAAGGCCTCTTTTTCCCCTCCTTTGATATCAAAAGAAAGCATGGCGCCCGCCGAGAACAATTGCTTTTTAAATATTGCATGCTGTGAAGTTCCTGGTTCCAGGTGTCCTAAATAATAGACTTTTTCTACTTTGGAATGGTTTTTTAGAAATTCCGCGACTTTCACTGCATTTTCAGCCTGTTGGGTCATTCTTACTTTCAGAGTTTCCAAGCTTCTCATCAGTAGCCAACCGGTCCATGGACCCGCCATATTTCCTAAGAAGGTTCTTAATGTCCTTACCCTTTTCATGTATTTGGAATGGCCTAGTACTGCACCTGCAATGAGGTCAGAATGCCCACCAATATATTTGGTGGCAGAGTAAATCACCAAATCGGCCCCATGTTTTAAAGGGTGCTGCCATAAAGGTCCCATGTAGGTATTGTCTACACAAACCACCACATCTTTTTCATTAGTTGCAAAATGGTCGGCTATCTTCCGACAAGCTTCCAAATCAAATAGGGCATTGGTAGGATTGGCAGGTGTCTCCACATAGACCATTTTCAAATTTTTCTCTAATCCCAGAGATTCAATATTTTGGATGATTTGTTCAGGACTTTCCTCATTAGTAAACCCAATGCCTTTGATCCCATACTCGGGCAGGACTTTGTTGATAAAATGGTCAGTCCCGCCATATACAGGCTTGCTATAGAGTAGCACATCTCCCGGCCTTAAAAATTCCAACATAACGGTGGAGATGGCAGACATTCCGCTTTCAAACACGGCACATTCATCTGCTCCGTCCCATAGACAAAGCCTTTCTTCCAGGATTTGTAAATCTGGATTATTGAGCCTGGAATAAATCAATCCTAATTCTTCATTGGGAGCTTTTTCCCTTTGTCCATACGCCACTTCAAAGAAAGCCTTTCCTTCTTCTGCAGATTTAAAGACAAAAGTGGAGGTTTGAAAGATGGGACATTTTATGGCGCCAACTGACAGTTCTGGCTTATAGCCAAAAGACATCATTTGGCTCTCGGGATGAAAATACCTGTTATCCATTATATTAGGGTTTATAGACTGCAAATCACCAAAAAACTAGGATAAGAATCAAGCGTATTTTTAAAATAATATTTTGATATATCAAAAAAGACTTAGTATATATTTTATATTATCAAAATAAAAAACTGCTATTACGTAAATAGAGAAATTTTATTTTTTTTAAGACTTTTTCTGTTCGGTTCAAAATATAAAATAAGGTATGGGAGGTATTTACCTCACCAATACCTTTTTCACATATTCTTTTTGTCGGGTCTGAATGATGATGGTGTACAAACCTTTTGGCAGATCCCTAAACTGGAATTGCTGCAGTTCTGGAGCTGGTTTTATGTTATTTACCTCTTGTCCATAAGCATTGATCAGGCGAAGCTGAATGATTTGTCCCAGGTCTTTTACATCCATGGTGAAGTCCCCTTGGGATGGATTGGGGTAAATCTTTATTTCTTCATGTCTTTGTCGGCTTTCACCGATAGAAGTAATAATATTAACATTGACAGTAATTTCATTTGATTCTCCTTCATCACAGCTGTTCATAGGCGTTACCTGAAGCGTAAAGTCACCTTCTCTTTCCCATCTTACAGTCACTTGATGGGTCCCCTGTCCCTGGATTATTCTGCCCCCTTGATCACTAATTGACCATTGAAAATTGACCTCATTTACATTGGTGACACGGTAAGTCTCTTCTGTAAATCCTACCCTGTCTGGCCCGGTGATATCAGAAGGTTTAGCAGGGGGAGTGGTTACCAATATTTCTTTACTGGCAGTTTCCCCTTGACCACAGGGATTGCTTGGTGTGATTCGGACGATTTGTTGCCCTGTATTTCTCCATTCTACTAGAATTCTATTGGTGCCCTGGCCTTCCAAGATTTCACCACCTGATACTTCCCACACATAAACTGTTCCCAGCGTTTCATCCACCTGATATTCCTGACTGGTGTTGATACAGACAGCCCCTTCACCATCGATGGTATTGATTTGCCGAGGCGTTCCTGATACAATAACTTCCAGTCCACTGGTTCCACTATTACCACAGAAGTTTTTGGCCCTGACAAGTACGGCATTTCTACCAGGGATATCCCATTCTACAACAATCCTGCTTGACCCCTGTCCTTCTATGATCCTTCCACCATCTATTCTCCATTCAAATTCCTGATCAAGTTCTATGGCTTCCTGTACAGTATATATATGTTGGCCTAAACAAACATTATTATCACCAAATATTACCGTAGGTTGTTCTGGAACCTGACAATCGTAGGTGAAGAAAGTTCCCTTTTCACCCACTGCAAACCCATTGCTTAAGGTGCCAAAACTGATGGCTGTAAAATCCTGGAAGGTTGCTGTATTAAATCTGTCCCAAGTTGTCCCCCCGTCTTTGGTCTGAATCATCAAGCCTTTTTCTCCGGCAATAAATCCAACTTCGTCATCCAAAAACTCCACTGCATTAAAGTTTTCTGAGAAGGATAAGTTTAAACGCTCCCAACTTTGTCCTTTATCATTTGTGATAAAGGCATTTCCCGATTGGCCTACAATCACCGCACTGTTTTCATCGAGAATGGAAATATCATTAAAATCTATATTGACGCCCAGATTGACCGATTTCCATTCGTCATTTTCAAAAATGCTGACAAAACCATTATTTCCTATTAGTATGCCATTTTCAGGATCAAAGAAGGCAATCCTTTTCAAATCAATGGTACTGTTCCCGATATCAATTTTTTCCCAGATGACACCTCCATCAATGGTAAAGGCAATAAAGCCCTTATCTCCTACTACATATCCCATGTTGTTATTGAAAAAAAACAAGCCATTCAAATCCTCTGAAGTCCCGGGATTAAGGGAAGTCCAATTCGATCCACTATTAGTAGTCCTTAACAAAATCCCATCCTCTCCACAGATGTAGCCCAATGCATTTGTAGTAAAAAAGAGGTGGTTAAATTTATTGGAAACAGGCCTGGAACGATCACTGAATGAGTTTCCCCCATTTGTAGTAAGGAAAAAACTACCTCTATCTCCAATAATATACCCTCTTTGTGCAGTTGTAAACGCAGTACCAGTGTAGTCAATTTCCCTCCCTGAAAGCCTTAATGACCAACTTGAACCTGAATTATTAGAACTGATTAGAAAGCCATTCGTACCTGATGCAAATACGTTATTGGTATTTGCCCTAAAAGTTACATCAAGATAATTCTCCTGATTATTGACATTCCTTCCTTCGAAAGTTGAGCCTCCGTTGATGGTTCGGAGTAAAGTGGCGTTTTCTCCAGTGACTACACCGAGGTTTCTATTGGCACGGTTAAAACTTACTGCATATAAATCCCGCTCCGTTCCAGAACTGACAGAAGTCCAGGAATCACCTGCATTTGAAGTCCTCAGAATTGTTCCCCTATCTCCTACAGCATAGCCAATTTCTCCATTGACAAAATGTACATCATTGAGTCCCCTGCTCTGACCGGTATTTCTTGCTGACCAGTTATTGCCACCATTATAGGTTCTGAAAATTTGACCATTGGCTGCAGCAACATAACCTGTGTCTGCATTGACAAAATACAGGCTTCGAAGATCCGCATTCGTTCCGATATTTTGTCGGGTCCAAGAATCTCCTCCATTATTGGACCGATATATTTCACCATTATCTCCCACCAAATACAAGCGTTGTTGGCTCAAAAATTTCACCTTGTTTAATTTTACATTAGCGCCAATATTAGAAAGCGTCCAGGTATTACCTCCATTGCTTGTTCTGAAAATATTACCATTTTCTCCTACCATAATTCCTATGGTTTCATTAAAAAAATCTACCCCCCACATTTTGGTTTTTATCGGGGTTTCCTGTTCCACCCAGCTTAGTCCTCCATCAATGGTCTTCAGGATGATTTGATTTCCGGAGATGTACCCTACTTCTTCATTAATAAATACGACCCCGGTGTATTGGTTTCCCCAGCCTCCTAGTCTTCGCCAGGTTTGTGCTTGTGTGAAAGAGAAAAAAAATACAAGTAAAAATAAAAGATAGAAATGTTTCCTCATTGGTTTTCAATCAACTATACCATACAAAATTAGGATAATTCCACAAAAATGAAACACTTTGTCTTCCGTATACTGGCCAAGCTGCTAAAGCTTTAAGGGTCAGCCTTGATAAACAACATTTATTGTTTCTGAAAATCACAATAATGTCCTATTTTTAACCTTTGAAAATGAATTTGTTATGAAAAAAATATTTTATTTTCCTTTCCTATTTATAATTTTCTTTGCCTGTGGCACCAATGAGCGTGTGAGTAAAGATGTTTTTGAAGAGGTCAACAGGAGCATGGAAATAAAAAAAGTCAACGAAGCCGATGTACTAAATAAGGCCTTGGAATGGGGAGATGAAATATCCCAAGCAGCACAAGAACAGCTAATTTCTGCCCTTCAAAACGCCATATCAGAAAAAGGTATCCCTGGGGCCATTGAGTTTTGTCAAGTGGAAGCCCTTCCCATTTTAAAGGAAGTTGGGGACAAATACAATGTTGAAATAAGGAGGGCCTCCAATGCTTACAGAAACCCTGAGGACAAACCCAGGGATTATGAGGAAATGATATTGGATGCCTTTGAGTACAATACTGAGAATGACCTGCCCTCGGAAGCCAACATTCAAAGATTGGAAGGGGGAGAGGTTTTGCTCTTTGCCAAGGCCATAAAAATCCCCAATGCGCTGTGTTTGAATTGTCATGGAAATCCTAATTCAGATATCAATGCGGAAACACTAAGTAAATTGGATGAGCTTTATCCTGAAGATAAAGCAAGAGGACACCAGTTAGGAGATTTAAGAGGGATGTGGAGCATTAGAATTCCAAAAAAAGAAGTAATTAAACGCATGTGATTTTTCCAGCACTATGAAGACATTATTTACAATTGTTATCGCTCTTTCAGTACTAATGATTTTTCCGGCCAAGGCTTCTAATCTAATCGTTGTTCATAGGCCTGATATACCAGTTAGATATACAATTCCCCAATTACAAACGACTGATACATCAAGATCCAGTATGGATATGGAACCGTTTTTCTGTGCCGCTCCTTTGGGCTTTTTGCATGGGATTGGGTTGGAAATGGGAAGAACACAATATGGTTTAAGCAGTCGCTCTTATCCTCAGATCAAGGCAGCTTTGGAAGAAATAGATATCCTGATCGGGGGACAGATTTTCTGATAGAACAGTTCTTTTTCATTTTGTATGGCCGATTATAAGATTAGCGCATTTTCCTTTCATAAAATCTTCATTTGCTTTAAATCTATTTTTTGCAGAATTTGATGGAAAATACAAATCATGCGCATTTTATATTTGGTAGGGTTTTACCTGATTGGTATCCTTGGGTTTTCCTCATTTGTTACAAACAGGTATAAAGCTGTTGCTTTTGAACCTTATACCCAAGTAATTCCCGGCACCAATCTTTCATTTGACCTTGTTCCCATACCTGAAGGGTCTTTTCTGATGGGGGGAGGAGGTGCAGAGGATGAGTTGCCTGCCCATCAGGTGGAATTATCCCCTTTTTGGATGGGGACACATGAAATTACCTGGGATATTTTCGAGCTTTTTTTAGACAAGAATTTTGAAGAAGCCATTACTGAAAAACCACTGCCTGTAGAAGTAGATGGCCTTAGCAGGCCCAGTATTCCTTATTTAGATATGACTTTTGGAATGGGTAAAGAAGGTAAGCCGGCCATTGGTATGACCCAATACGGAGCCATTCAATTTTGTAAATGGTTGTACTTGAAAACTGGAGTTTTCTATCGGCTTCCAACAGAAGCGGAATGGGAATATGCCGCGAAAGCTGGGACAAAAGACACCTATTTTTTTGGAGAAGATGCCTCCCTACTCGGTGATTATGCCTGGTATACCGGCAATAGTGGAGGCAGTACTCATCCTATTGGACTGAAAAAACCCAACCCTTGGGGACTTTATGATATTTTGGGAAATGTAATGGAATGGACTTCAGATCAATATCAGGAAGATGCTTATCAGGGAAGAGAAAGATTATCAATGAAGGATCCGCATGTTCCTGTCACCTCCCTATATCCAGGAGCAATCAGGGGAGGGCATTATAAGTCTGAATCCGAAGATTTGAGGATGACTAAACGCTTTAAGTCCAAAGCGGAGTGGAAGCGCATTGACCCTCAAATACCGAAAAGTCAATGGTGGTTTCCTGAAGCACCGTTTTTGGGTCTTCGCGTGGTAAGGCCTTTTAATCCTCCAAGTGAAGAAGAGATCATGGCTTATTACAACAGGGCCCCTATAGTTGATTATTAACCCAAACGTCGGGATAATCAGCGAAAGTGTTTAAATTAAAGACCAAAACTGACATAGTTACACTAACAAAACCCATTAAACCTATGAAAAACCTAAGCAAAAATCCAAGAAGGGATTTCCTTAAAACTTCCGCGTTGGTCACAGGCGGATTGATGATCCAACCTTTTGCCCTTCCAGGAGCTTATGCTGCTGGTTCGGATGAAATCAAGCTGGCTGTTATTGGATGTGGAGGAAGAGGAACCGGTGCTGTCTTTCAGGCCTTTGACACAGGTCACAATATCAGGTTAGTCGCCATGGCTGATGCCTTTAGAGATAGGATTGATAAAAGTTATGAACCCATTTTCAATAAATATGGCAACAAGGTAGATGTTCCGGAAGAGCATAAGTTTGTAGGTTTTGATGGATATAAGGAGGCCATCAAATTGGCGGACGTGGTTATCTTAGCAGCACCTCCCGGATTCAGGCCTTCACATTTCGAAGAGGCGGTCAAGCAAGACAAGCAAATATTTATGGAAAAGCCAGTAGCCACAGATGCCATCGGTATCAGAAAGGTTTTGGCGGCAGCTGAGGAAGCAAAGCGAAAAAAATTGAATGTGGTAGTTGGGTTGCAGCGCCACTATCAGGATAATTATCGTGAGACTGTAAAACGAATTCATGATGGTGCTGTTGGGGATATCATAGGGGGGCAAGTTTACTGGAATGATGGGGGCGTATGGGTCAATGCAAGGCAGGCAGAACAAACAGAAATGGAATATCAGATGCGGAACTGGTATTATTTCAATTGGCTTTGCGGGGATCATATTGTGGAGCAACATGTACATAATCTGGATGTGGCCAACTGGGTGAAAAACAGTTATCCGGTAAAAGCTTATGGAACAGGCGGAAGACAGGTCAGGACAGGAAAAGATCATGGAGAAATTTTCGATCACCATTCTATTACCTTCACATATGCGGACGGATCAGTGATTTTTAGCGAATGCCGTCATTTTCCTGGTGCGACCAATAGGGTGGATGAAAGGTTCCAAGGAACAAAAGGAAATGTTTACCTCAGTGCAGGCAATCATGGGATTTTGACAGAATGGGGTGGAAAGGAGATTTATAACCACAATAGAGAGAACAACCCAAACCCATATCAGGTCGAGCATGACGAGCTTTTTGATGCTATTGTTAAAGGGGAACACAGATTTGCTGATGCCGAGAATGCTGCAAAAAGTACCATGACTGCCATCTTGGGAAGGTATGCGACCTATTCAGGAAAAGAAGTGACATGGGATGAAGCACTTAACTCCAATGTGGACCTGATGCCGGAACGTTTGGCATGGGATGCCTTGCCAAAAGTGTTGCCTAATGCTGATGGTTATTATCCTTTTGCTATACCTGGAAAAACCAAAGTGATTTGATCATGGAAAGAAGACATTTTATCAAAAATTTAAGTTTGGGTGCAGCATTTGCCGCAAGCTCGGGTGGAAGTGTTTGGGCAAAAGATTTCAGGGTGATAAAAAGTGCAGTACCTCCATTTAACATGGATTATGCCCCGCACTTTGGTATGTTCAGTGCTCATGCAGGAAATGATTTGGTAGATCAACTGAAGTTTATGGCGGAACAAGGGTTCCGTTCTCTGGAGGACAATGGATTGCTTTCGAGATCAGTAGAGGACCAAAACCGCATAGGCCGGACTTTGGAACAATTGGGAATGAGGATGGGGGTATTTGTAGTCGATGGGGGAGACAATTGGAAGATTTCCCTCACCACAGGGAAGCAGGAGTTTATAGATAATTTTGTCAGTACCTGTAAAAGATCAGTGGAAGCTGCCAAGAGGGTGAATGCCACATGGGCAACTGTAGTACCTGGTTTTTTCGAAAGGAGATTGCCTATGGGTATACAAACGGCTAATGTGATTGAGGCCTTAAAAAGAGGAGCTGAAGTATTTGAACCCCATGGGTTGGTGATGGTCTTGGAACCTTTAAGTGATACGCCTGAACTCTTTTTGAGACATTCAGATCAGACATATGCCATCTGCAAAGCCGTAGACAGTCCTTCTTGTAAAATTCTCTATGACATTTACCACATGCAGCGCAATGAAGGGAATCTGATTCCTTTGATGGATGCCTGTTGGGATGAAATCGCGTACATACAAATTGGCGATAATCCTGGGAGAAAAGAACCTGGAACGGGTGAAATCAATTACCTCAATGTATTCAAGCATATCCACGAAAAAGGATATAGTGGAATTATGGGTATGGAGCATGGAAAAGCCAATCAAGGAAAAGAAGGAGAGGTAGATTTGATAACAGCGTATAGGAAAGTAGATCAGTTTAAGTGATGAGATTATCTCAATTTTTCCCCATACTCTTTTTCTTTCTACTATGTGCCTGTTTATCAGAAAAGAAGCAGGCAGAAAAACTTGTTCCCTTGGGTTGGCAAATATTGGAAACGCCAACCCAAGCTTCTCTCAGGGGTTTATCTCCTTTGACTTCAGAAATAGTCTGGGCCTCAGGCTCTAACGGAACCTGGTTAAGAACCATAGATGGGGGCGAGACTTGGGATCATGGCGTGATAGATGGTTTGGATTCAGTTGATTTTAGGGACATTGAGGCATTTGATGCGGCAACTGCTGTAGCTATTTCTGCGGGTCAGCCTGCTGTGGTTTATAGAACAGAAGATGGTGGCAAGGTTTGGGGAAAAATTTTCGAAGGAGATAAAAGAGACTTCTTTGATGGGATGGCTTTTTATAAAGGCAGGGGCTATATCATTGGTGATGAAGTAGAGGGCAGATGGAGGGTTTTGGTTTCAAGAGATGCAGGAAAAACTTGGGAAATATTGGAAACCAGCCCAAAAGCCGATCCTGGAAGTGGTTCTTTTGCTGCAAGTGGTTCGGGAATATTGACCTATGAAAATCATGTATGGTTTGCCAGTGGAGGGGTGAAAAGTACTGTGTTCCATTCCTCAGATAGAGGGGTAAATTGGGAAGAAGTGCCAACTCCCATCGTGCAGGGAGAAGCTTCACAAGGCATATTTTCTATGACCAGAATAGATCAAAATTTACTTTTTGCCGTAGGAGGTGATTTTTTGCAGCCGGATTTAGCCAACAATAATGCCATTATTTCTACCCAACTTGGGAAATCATGGTCATTGATAAATGGTGGTTTTCCTTCAGGCTATCGATCTGGTGTCACTTATTTCCCATTGCAGCATTGGTTGATTACTGTTGGTCCAAATGGGTCTGATTTCTCTGCGAACACGGGGACAGATTGGGAGAAGTTTTCGGATGAAGCCTTACATGCTGTGTTTGTAGACCGATCACAAAGCAGTGTTTGGGCATCTGGCCCGGACGGAAAAATTGCCAAGCTGTTGTATTAATGTTTTAGACTAATTCTTTTTGACTAGCGGATTATTTTTTTTGAAAGATGGCAATTAGCTTCCATTCTTGTATTATATTTAATATCTGAACAATTCCAAAAAGCAATTTGGATGTTCTTTTAAATTTTAAACTCACGACTATGTTTGATATAATTCCATCCATTTGGTTAATCAATGGAAAATGTGTCCGTTTGAAGCGAGGTGATTTCACCACCCAAGAGGTTATTTCTAATAACCCTTTGGAGCTCGCGCAGGCTTTTGAGGATCATGGGATCAGGTGGTTGCATTTAGTGGACTTGGATGGGGCAAGAAGAGGAGAACCAAAAAATTATCACATTTTGGAAGCTATTGCAGGCTATACAAATTTAAAGGTGGATTTTACTGGTGGGGTTTCTACCGATGGAGATGTAATGAAAGCCTTTGAATATGGTGCAAAATCAATTACTGCTGCTTCAGCTGCTGCGATGTATCCGGAAAGGTTCTCCCAATGGATCATGTCATATGGAAGGGAAAAAATATTCCTTGCCGCTGACACTAACCCGGTAGATCATAAAATCAAAGTAAGAGGTTGGACAAAAAAGACAGAAATTGACCTTTTTGACCATATAGAGTTCTTTTACGAGAGGGGCTTGAAGTATCTTAAGTGTTCAGATGTTACCAGAGACGGTGTGATGGAAGGACCTAATTTTGAGCTTTATAAGGAGATTGTAGATAAATTTCCAACTATCCATCTTGCGGCTAGTGGAGGGGTCAGAAATATTGATGACTTCAAGAAGTTAAAGG
>Ga0213835_100274_pt1 | contig 58024 bp, 47 predicted proteins | sample SWPATP01_FD_160576 | JGI IMG/M metagenome (GOLD analysis project Ga0213835, IMG submission 160576) | Coastal seawater microbial communities from Marineland, Florida, United States - SWPA TP0 #1 | ecosystem: Environmental > Aquatic > Marine > Coastal | place: USA: Florida | collected 2016-08-05
GTGACATCCGGAAACTCAGCCTGCCAGAGGTAGTGCACCTGAATCCCGAGAGGGACCCGGTACCGCAGGCAGCAGGGTTTTAAAGAGCCGAAACCATTTCATGTGCCAACTATGTTGACAGACTCCGTTTTCGACAGACTGGGTCAACTTAACGATTATTGTTTCAATCAGCTTGTGGCTTCGGAAACTAAGCTAAGCGAACTTCAAGCGGAACATGATCGCGCCATTGAGGATAAAGCCTCAGGAGCTGAAGTTTTCGATTATCTTTCGGAGCAAATTCCAGCTTGGGAAGATAATGTAGCTATCTTTGCAAAGGCTGCGCCGATCGTTCTTTTAGCTAGTTTTACCGAGTGGGGGTTGAAGCATATAGCGGTAAGCCTCTTTAGAGGCTCACCCAAAAAGGCGGATCGCAGAATGAGTGATATCCAGTTTTATTCGGGTCATCTCGTTAGTTGTGGGCTTGAGGTAGAAAATATTGATGAGTTTCTTTCACGAGTTGGGATTTTCCGCTCAATAAGAAATAACTTTGCTCACGGAAAATGGAATGAGATAGAGGAAGATCTTCAAGGGATTAGCTTGAGAGAAGCGTTTACAGGCGTGTCCGATATGTTTGAGGCATTTGAGGATGCAGCATGGCGTAGAGAAGATGCGCTTGCCTAACAATATGCCATGCACGCGACAAGCGCGTGATGGCGAGCGTTAGCGGTCAAAGACACATGGTCAGCATCTGTAAAATCATCAATTTCGCTGCTGGATCCGCTCGTGTCCTGTGGGCCTGCGTCCAAGGAGCAGATCCACTCTGCGCAGAGCCAACTTGGGTTGCTTTTTCCACCAAGCTACATCGCATTTCTGCAGCGGTACGGTGCAGCGTTTGGTAATGGTGTCGGAATCGCCGGCCTCGCGCCAGACCCTATGGGGGAGCAGCCAATGTGGGAGGACGTAGTGAGCTCTACACTGATGTATCGTAGCCACAATGCCCTGCCCGGCGACTCCATCTACATATCTACGGATGGCGCGGATCACAGTTACTTCCTTTCTTGCAGCAAAACCAATCCGGACTTTGAGGGAAAGGTTATTGAATGGGGTCCAGCACATGGAGGAGGGACGGTTTATGCGGACAGCTTCATTTCGTTTGTTCAGCGCCAAGTTGACCGCTAACAATTCATTCAAGCCGACGCTGGACTTCTCCCACTTCAATAGACACGCATCGATAACTCTCCCCCTGACTAGAGGAAGAAAATGCTCATTGCTATCACTAAGTTCAAGTTGCCCAAGCCCGTCACTCGGGACGAGGCACATAAAATCTTTCTGAGCACTGCTCCAAAGTATCAAGGCATGCCGGGCCTCTTCCGCAAGCACTACGTCATATGGGAGGACGGCTCCACCGTCGGAGGAGTCTATTTGTGGAGGTCGCGAGCGGATGCGGAGGCCCAGTATACTGACAGCTGGAAATCCTTCGTCCGGGAGAAGTACGGCACAGAACCGTCTATTACGTATCTCGACAACCTGATCACCGTCGACAACATCACCGACGAGATGCTCACGCATGAGTAGCTTGGCTCTTCTGTGCATCTCCCGGCCTTCCATGCAGACACCTAACCGGTCGTTACACCTGACATGCACCAGTAGGCTCTGCCTGCTGGTGCATGTCAGGTGAATTCCAGCGTTAACCACCCCTGTCGATTTCGACCAGCTCCGTTCGACGTTAGATTGCCACCCACAGCAATCACCCACAGAAGGGAGCTGATCATGAAGCACATGGCAAAGAACACCATCTGCCTTTGGTACGATGGCGGCGCTGAGGAAGCCGCACGGTTTTATGCCGAGACCTTCCCCGATTCTTCGCTCGACGCGGTGCACCGGGCGCCAGGGGATTTTCCCTCGGGGAAGGAGGGAAGCGTGTTGACGGTCGAGTTCACCGTGCTAGGCGTGGCGTGCCTTGGGCTGAACGGCGGGCCTGCCTTCAAGCATAGCGAGGCGTTCTCGTTTCAGGTGGCGACCGAAGACCAGGAGGAGACGGATCGCTACTGGAACGCCATCGTCGGCAATGGCGGCGAGGAGAGCCAGTGCGGGTGGTGCAAGGACAAGTGGGGTATCTCCTGGCAGATTACCCCGGTTGCGCTGACGAAGGCGTTCACCAGCCCCGACCGTGCTGCAGCCAAGCGGGCATTCGATGCCATGATGACGATGAGGAAAATCGACATCGCCAAGATCGAGGCCGCCTTTCGCGGTTGAGATGATACTGGGCTTACCCAAAGCCGCCGACGCTTTCTTCAGCGTCGGCGGCTTTTGCTTTTCTAGGGCCGCAACCTCACGCCTCGATCCACACCTCGTCGCCCTTGAAGCTCACCTTCCAGGTGCGCAGGGTGACGCTTTCGTCTTCCAGACACTGGCCGTCTTCCAGGCGGAAGTGCTGCTTGTAGATCGGTGAGGCGACGACGGGCTGGCCCTTGAGGTCGCCGACGATGCCGCGGGCGATGACGTTGGCGTTGGAGAAGGGGTCGTGGTGGTCGATGGCGTAGAGTTCCTGCGCGTGGCCGGGCAAATAGAAGATGGCCACCTGGGCCGGGCCTTCCGGGGTTTCCACCCAGGCGGCGACGCCGGAGAAGGGCACCAGGTCGGCGCGGGTGCAGAGGGTTTGCCAGGTCTGGGTCATGGTCTTCGCCGCAGTTGCTGTGCTCATTTCGAATCCTTTTGATCTTTTATGCCAGTAGCGGTCAGGGAAGGGCGGCGCGCTGGGCGCCGCCACTCTCCTTAGGCTGGCCTAAGCTGGCCGCGCTCGGTGGTGTAGATGATGTCCGGGTCCGGGCGCGCGTCGTTGACGAAGCTGCGGAAGCGCTTGAGCTTCTCCGGGTCGCTGATGGCGTTGGCCCATTCGCACTCGTAGGTGTCGACCACGGCCTGCATCTGCCGCTCCAGCTCTTCGCCGATGCCGAGGCTGTCCTCGAGGATCACTTCCTTGAGGTAGTCCAGGCCGCCTTCCAGGTTCTCGCGCCACACCGAAGTGCGCTGCAGGCGGTCGGCGGTGCGGATGTAGAACATCAGGAAGCGGTCGATGTAGCGGAACAGCTCCTCGTCGCTGAGGTCGGTGGCGAACAGCTCGGCGTGGCGGGGGCGCATGCCGCCGTTGCCGCACACGTAAAGGTTCCAGCCGTTCTCGGTGGCGATCACGCCGACGTCCTTGCTCTGGGCCTCGGCGCACTCGCGGGTGCAACCGGAAACGGCGAACTTGAGCTTGTGCGGCGCGCGCAGGCCCTTGTAGCGGTCCTCCAGCCGGATTGCCATGCCCACGCTGTCCTGCACGCCGTAGCGGCACCAGGTGCTGCCCACGCAGGATTTCACGGTACGGGTCGACTTGCCGTAGGCGTGACCGGTCTCGAAGCCGGCTTCGATCAGCTCGCCCCAGATCGCCGGCAGGTCCTCCAGGCGGGCGCCGAACAGGTCGATGCGCTGACCGCCGGTGATCTTGGTGTAGAGCTCGTACTTCTGCGCCACCTGGCCCAGCACCACCAGCTTGTCGGGGGTGATCTCCCCGCCGGCGATGCGCGGCACCACCGAGTAGGTGCCGTTTTTCTGCATGTTGGCCATGAAGGTGTCGTTGGTGTCCTGCAGCGGAATGTGGGCCGCGTCGGTGATCGGCTCGTTGAAGCAGGAGGCCAGGATCGAGGCCACCGCCGGCTTGCAGATATCGCAGCCGAGACCATGACCCACCTTGGAACCGTGCTTCTCCATCAGCTCGCTGAAGGTCTTGATGCCCTCCACCCGCACGATGTCGTAGAGCTCCTGGCGGGTGTAGTGGAAGTGTTCGCAGATCGACTTGTCGACCTCTACGCCGCGGCTTTCGAGTTCGTGATCCACCAGGGTCTTGAGCAGGGCGGCACAGCCGCCGCAGCCGGTGCTGGCCTTGGTGGCGCCTTTCACCGCGCCCAGGTCGACCGCGCCGCCATCGATTGAGGCACACACGTCCGCCTTGGTGACGTTGTGGCACGAGCAGATCATGGCGGTGTCCGGCAAGGCGTCCGGCCCCAGCGCAGGGGCGGCGCTGCTGCCGGCCGGCAGGATCAGCGAGGCCGGGTCCTCGGGCAGCTCGATGCGGTTGGCGTAGTACTGCAGCAGGGTGTCGTAGTAGCTGTTGTCGCCCACCAGCATGGCGCCGACCAGGCGCTTGCCGTCGCTGGAGACTACCAGCTTGCGGTACTGCTGCTTGAGCGGGTCGAGAAAACGGAACTGGCGTGCTCCGGGAGTACGGTCGCCGTGGGCGTCGCCGATGGAGCCCACGTCGACGCCCATCAGCTTGAGCTTGGTGCTCATGTCGGCGCCCTTGAAGGGCTCGTTGCCTTCTAGCAGCGTAGCGGCAGCGGCCTTGGCCATCTGGTAGCCGGGGGCAACCAGGCCGAAGATGCTGTTGTTCCACAGCGCCACTTCGCCGACGGCGAGGATGGCCGGGTCGCTGGTCAGGCAGTTGTCGTCGATCACCACGCCGCCGCGCTCGCCGATCTCCAGGCCGCAGTCGCGGGCCAGCTCGTCGCGTGGACGAATGCCGGCGGAGAAGACGATCAGGTCGGTTTCCAGCACTTTCTCGTCCTGGAACACCATGCGGTGGCGGCTGCGTTCGCCGTCGACGATCTCCTGGGTCGCGCGGCCGGTGAGCACCTGCACGCCCAGCGATTCGATCTTCTCGCGCAGCAGCTCGCCGCCTTCGGTGTCCACCTGCATCGGCATCAGCCGCGGTGCGAATTCCACCACGGCGGTGTCGAGGTTGAGCCCGCGCAGGGCATTGGCGGCTTCCAGGCCGAGCAGGCCGCCGCCCACCACCACGCCGGTGGCGGCGCTTTCGGCGGCTTCGCGGATGGCGTCGAGGTCTTCCAGGGTGCGGTAGACCAGGCAGCCCTCACGGTCGTTGCCGGGGATCGGCGGCACGAAGGGGTAGGAGCCGGTGGCCAGTACCAGGCGGTCGTAGGGGTAGCGATCCTGGTCGGTGACCACCTCGCTGGTATTGCGGTCGATGGCGAATACCGCTTCGCCCAGGCGCAGCTCGATGCCGTGCTCGGCGTAGTAGTCGGCGGTGGAGAGCGCGAGCGAGGCGGCGTCGCGGCCGCTGAAATACTCGGAGAGGTGCACGCGGTCGTAGGCCAGGTGACGCTCCTCGCCGAACACGGTGATGGCGTAGCGCTCGGTGGCGCCGCGCTCGACCAGCTGCTCGACCAGGTGGTGGCCGACCATGCCGTTGCCAATGACGATCAGTTGCGGTTTGACGGGCGTGTTCATGCGGCCTCCTTCGCGGGGCGTTGCGGTGATTCGTTCGATGCGTCGTCGAGCAGGGCCTGGGCGTCGGCGGCGCCGAGCAGCAGGGCGGCGCGACAGTCGCTGAGATCGCGCCCGGCCAGGGCCTGCTCGAAGTACCAGGGGCCGGAGGCGGTGTCGCCGTAGAGCACGGCACCTTCCAGGCGGCCGTCACGCAGCAGCAGGCGGCGGTAGTCGCCCTGCTGAGGGTCGCGATAGCTGAGCACTTCGTGTTCGGGCTCGGGCTCGGTGGGGCCGAAGGCGTAGAGCGAGATGCCGCTTACCTTGAGCTTGGTGGCGGTCGGTTTCTCGACGTAGCCCTGGGCACTGTCGGCATCAGAGCGCTCGGCGTCAGAGCGGCACAGCTTGTCAGCCAGCACCTCGACCTGGCGCCAGATCGGTTCGACCAGACCGTAGAGGTTGCCGCGGTGCTCGCAGCACTCGCCCAGGGCGTAAATGGCCGGGTCGCTGGTGGTGAGCCACTCGTCGACGATTACGCCGCGGTTGACCTCGAGCTCGGCCACCCGGCCAAGCTCGGCCTGAGGCACGATGCCGATGGCCACCACTACGCAGTCCGCGGCCAGGCGGGTGCCGTCGGCGAGCAGGGCGGCGCATACCTGGCCTTCGGCATTGGCTTCCAGGCGCTCGAGCTGGGCGTCGGTGTGAATGTCGAGCCCGCGACCGCGCAGCTCGCTTTCCAGCAGCCGGGCGGCGGTGAGGTCGAGCTGACGGTTCATCAGGCGGTCTTCACGCTGCAGCAGGCTCACCTGCATGCCGCGTTTGCGTAAGCCTTCTGCCGCTTCCAGGCCGAGCAGGCCGCCGCCGATCACCACGGCGTTTCGGCCGGTGGCGGCGGCGCGTGCCAGGGCGTCGGCGTCGTGCAGGTCGCGGAACACGTGTACACCGGGTAGCTCGAGCCCCGGCACCGGCGGGCGGGCCGGAGTGGAGCCGGTGGCCAGCACCAGGCGGTCGTAGTCGAGTTGGCGGCCGGCATCGGTGGTCAGCCGCCGTGCGGCACGGTCGATGCTCTCCACCCGTTCGCCCAGCACCAGCTCGATGCCCTGCTCGGCGTACCAATCGGCATCGCGCAGAGTCAGGGCATCACGCTCCATTTCGCCGGCCAGCAGCGGTGAGAGCAGGATGCGGTTGTAGGCCGGTGCGGTTTCGGCGCCGATCACGGTGATCGCAGGTCGCTCGGGCCGGGCGAGCAGCGCTTCGACCAGGCGGTGGCCGGCCATGCCGTTGCCGACGATGACCAGACGGTCGGTTGCCGTTGTCTCGGGATGTCGCTGTGGCATGCGAACACCTCCTTTCGCTGCGCTTGTCGTGGTGGTGGCCCAGTGGCTGGGCACAAACGCAACGACGCCTCGGCGCGGCCCCTGGACGATGCGATGATCGAACCGGGTGCGCAGAGACGTCGTTGTCGCTTGCTGTGTGTGGCGACCTTCTTTGATCGCCGTTTGCCCATCAGTTTCAAGAAGCCGGCCAGGATGTGCCTGGCGGATGATTTTCTCTTCTATTTCATTGGGCTGGGAGAGAGAGGCGGGGCCGGCATGAGCATTGGCCCATACCGGCCGTGCACATCAATGGTGCGTTGCGGCATCGAAATGCACAGGGCTGTAGCACGCGGCCAACTGACCGGGCGAGAAGCGCCCACCCTGGGCTTCCAGCTGTCGGGCAATGGGCTCGGCGAAGTGCAGTGCATCCTGCGGGGTGGGGCGCAGCATGCCGGCACCGTAGAGGCGCTGCCGAATGGGCGCTGCGTTGAGTTCGAGCGATTCGAGGTGCCGTACCGAATGGTCCAGATAGGGCGGCAGGGCGAGCCATGCCAGCGCCTGGTGGCGGTTCTCCGGCGAGGCGGCCAGCCATTCGCTGGCTGCTACCAGGGCGCGCAGAAGGGCCGCCAGGGTGGCCGGGTAGTGCTCGGCCCAGGAGCGGGTCACGCCAAGCACTTTTTCCGGGTGGTCGGGCCATAGCTGATCGCCGGTGGCCACCAGCCGTCCGGCGCCGCAGTGCCGGGCCAGGGTGCCCCATGGCTCGCCGGCGCAGAAGCCGTCGATCTCTCCGCTGCGCAACGCCTCCACCATGCGCGGCGGCGGCAGGGCCACCAGCTCCACGTGGCGCTCGGGATCGATGTCGCCGAGGGTCAGCCATTCGCGTAGCTGATAGTGCTGGCAGGAGTAGGGATAGACCATGGCCAGGCGGGGGCGCTTGCCGTTGCCAGGGCCGCGCAGCCAGTTGCCAAGTGCCAGCGCGCTGACGACCGGGGCGTCGCCTAGCGTCGCGCCGCTGGCCTCGCTCAGGGCCGTGGAAAGCGTCACGGTGTTGCCGTTACGGCTGAGTAGCAGCGGGGCCAGGGTGTCGCAGGGGGCCCGGCCCAGCCCCAGGCTCATGGCCAGCGGCATGGGCGCGAGCATCTGGGCGCCGTCGAGCAGGCCGGCGGCGACCTTGTCGCGCAGGGTGGCCCAGGCGTTCTCACGCGAGAGGGAGACGTCGAGCCCCTGGTCGGCGAAGCAGCCGCGTTCGCGCGCGACGATCAGCAGAGCGGCATCGAGCAGCGGCACGAAGCCGAGGGTTAGGCGTGCCAGTTCCGGCGAGGTGGCGTGATGGTGCGGGTGGCTCATGAGCGGGGACCCCGTTTGTCGGCGGTTCGCCCCTGGGGCGATGTCAGGTTCAGGCGCTCGAGTACGTCGATGACGTTATCGGCGACCTCGGCGATGCGCTGGCCGCGGTCCATGGCCAGCTTGCGCAGCATGCGGTAGGCCTGCTCCTCGTCGCAGGATTGATGCTTCATCAACAGGCCCTTGGCACGCTCGATGCGCTTGCGTTCGGCCAGTTGGTTGCGTGCCTTGTCGAGCTCCTGGCGCATGCTGTGGAAGGCATCGAAGCGGGCAATGGCCACCTCGACGATGGCTTTGACCCGCTCGGGCACCAGGCCGTCGACCACGTAGGCGCTGACCCCGGCCTGGAGCGCGGCCTGCAGCATGTCGGAGTCGTGCTGGTCGGCGAAGAACACCACCGGTCGCGGGTTCTCGCGGTTGAGCAGGGCCATGCTCTCCAGGGTGTCGCGGTCGGGGCTCTCCATGTCGATGATCACCACGTCGGGCTGGTGACGCGCGACCATCTCGTTGAGGCTGGCGGGGCTCGTCAGCCGGCAGATGACCCGGTGCCCCTCGGCCATCAGCGCTTCCTCGACCATGGCGGCGCGTACTACCTCGTCGTCGACCAGCAGGATGTTCAGGGGTGAGGGCATAGGCGTCGCTCGTGTCTGGCTATCGTATTCGGCTCGGGTTTGACCAAGGCGCTATGGCTAACGCCAAGCAATAAACATTCCAGTTGCGCTTTTTCACGCCCATGCGCCCGCCAGGCGTCACTCTCCTGGTGAGTGAAAGGCCGCACAGCGGCAGCGGCATGGGCCGCTCGGCACCAGCCTGGTGCATGGCCGGGCCGGGGCGCCGGGTCATGGTGCGAAGCAGCATGAAACAAGTCCCTGGGCGTTAAGGCAAAGCGGGACATCTGCCTGAAAGGGGATGGTTATTCTCGCCATGGCACGCTTTCTGCTTGATCCATATCAGTAAATATCGACATGGGCGCACCGTCAGCGCCCGAGCGGCAACGACGCCCGCCAAACCTTCCCTCAGCTATATCCCGGGGAAGCGTTGGCGGGCGTCGTCGTTTCGAGATCGTCGTTTCAAGAGTGCTCCAGAGGAGATCGACATGCGCGAGGCCCGAACCACCTGCCCCTACTGCGGCGTTGGCTGTGGCGTGGTGGCCAGCGTCGAGAAGAACGAGATCGTCGATGTGCAGGGCGACCCGCAGCACCCCGCCAACTTCGGTCGTTTGTGCGTGAAGGGCTCGGCCCTGCACGAGACGCTGGGTCATGGCGGTCGTCTGACCCGGCCCATCGTCGACGGTGTGGAGAGCGATTGGGATACCGCGCTGGATGCGGTGGCCAGCCGCCTGCGGAAGGTGCGTGACGCCCACGGCCCCGAGGCACTTGCCGCCTACCTTTCCGGGCAGCTGCTCACCGAGGACTATTACGTCGCCAACAAGCTGTTCAAGGGCTTTCTCGGTACGCCGCACCTGGATACCAATTCGCGCCTGTGCATGGCCTCGGCGGTGGCGGCCCACAAGCGCGCCTTCGGCGCCGACGCGGTGCCGTGCTGCTATGAGGACCTCGAAGAGGCCGAACTGGTGGTGCTGGTGGGCTCCAACCTGGCCTGGAACCATCCAGTGCTCTATCAGCGTCTCAAGGTGGCCAAGCAGCGCAATCCGCTGCTGCGGGTGGTGGTGATCGACCCGCGGGTGACCGATACCTGCGAGCTCGCCGACCTCTACCTGGGGCTCAAGCCGGGCAGCGACGCCCGCCTGTTCACCGGGCTGCTGGCATGGATGGCTGCGCGCAACAAGCTCGACCGGGTCTATCTGGAGGCGCATACCCAGGGCTTCGAGGAGGCGCTGGCCGCGGCGCGGGAGCAGGATGCCGGTGTGGAAGCCATCGCCGCCGACTGCGACCTGGATGCGGAGCGTCTGGAGACCTTCTTCTACTGGTTCGCCAGCCACCTGCATGTGGTTACGTTGTTCTCCCAGGGGGTGAACCAGTCGAGCAGCGGTACCGACAAGGGCAACGCCATCATCAACTGTCACCTGGCCGGCGGCAAGATCGGCCTGCCGGGGGCGGGGCCGTTCTCGATCACCGGCCAGCCCAACGCCATGGGTGGGCGCGAGGTGGGCGGGCTGGCCAACCAGTTGGCCGCCCACATGGATTACGACACCCCCGGCGCGCGGGACCGTGTGACGCGTTTCTGGACCACCGCGGGGCTGGTGCCGTGCCTGCCCGAAGGACCGGGGCACAAGGCGGTGGCGCTGTTCGAAGCGATCGAGCGTGGCGAGGTGCAGGCGCTGTGGATCATGGCCACCAATCCGGCGGTGAGCCTGCCGCGCACCGACCGCGTGCGGGCGGCGCTGGCGAAATGCCCGCTGGTGATCGTCTCCGACTGCATGGCCAATGCCGATCTGCTGGCCTATGCCGACATCGTGCTGCCGGCTTCGAGCTGGTCGGAGAAGGACGGCACGGTGACCAATTCCGAGCGACGCATCTCGCGCCAGCGCGGCATTCTGCCGCCACCTGGCGAGGCCCGGCACGACTGGTGGGCGCTGTGCGAGGTGGCCAAGCGGCTGGGCTTCGGCGAGGCCTTCGGCTACACCCACCCCAGCGAGATCTTCGACGAGCACGCCCGGCTCTCGGGCTTCGAGAACGGTGAGGGCCCGGGTGAGCGGCGCCGACTGTTCGACATTTCCGGCCTGGCCGGGCTCGACCGCGCGGCCTACGATGCCCTCGAGCCGATCCAGTGGCCGGTCAACGCCGCCGCCCCCCGCGGCACCGCGCGGCTCTTCACCGACGGCCGCTTCGCCACACCTGACGGGCTGGCACGGATGGTAGCGGTGCGTTCGCGTCCGCCGGCCCAAGAGCTGGACGCAGAGCGCCCGCTGCGGCTCAACACCGGGCGCATTCGCGACCAGTGGCACACCATGACCCGCACCGCCCGCTCGCCGCGGCTGATGAACCACCGCGCCGAGCCGTTCATCGAAGTCGCCCCGGAAGATGCCGCTGCGCTAGGGGTGGAAGAGCAGGGCCTGGCCTGCCTGCAAGGCGTTGGCGGCCGCTATGTCGGCCGGGTGCGGGTGTCGCGCGGACAGCGCCGCGGCGAGGTGTTCGTGCCGATGCACTGGAACGGCCACTTCAGCGGCTCGGCCCTCTCCGGGGCGCTGATCGAGGCCCATGTCGATCCCGTTTCCGGCCAGCCGGAATCCAAGCACGGAGCGGTGGCGCTGGCGCCGCTGGCGGTGGAGTGGGAAGCCACCTTGCTGGTGGCGGACGACCTGGGCGTGGCGGAATCGCGCTGGTGCGACCGCAGCCGGTACTGGGCGCGGATTCCGCTGGGCGCCGCCCAGCGCTGGCAATTGGCCGGCGGAGAGCCAGCTAGCGCCAACGGCAGGATTGAAAGCGCTCGCGGCGAGATGGCCCATGGTGAGATGGAAAGCGCCTCGCCGGAGTGGCTGAGCTGGCTCGAGGCGACCCTGCCGGTGCCGCCCACCCTGTGGTGTACCGACCCGGCCAGCGGGCGCCTGCGTGCCGCGGGGGTCGATGAGGCCGGGCGCCTGCGCTGGTGGTTCATGTCGGGGCCGCCCCGGGAGCTGCCCAACCTGGCCTGGCTCGCCGAGCGTTTCGGCGAGGCGGCCAGTGGCGAGAGCATGGCCGCCGAGCACCGCCGCCGCCTGCTGGCCGGCTGCGACGATGGCGCCGCCAATCAGGGACCGGTGGTATGTAGCTGCCATCAGGTGGGTCAACGCGCTATCCTAGGAGCCATCCGTGAAGGCGACGACAGCGTCGAGGCGCTGGGCGCCCGGCTAGCCTGTGGCACCCAGTGCGGAAGCTGCATTCCGGAGCTGAAATCGCTGATCGAAGAGGAGAAGGCCCATGCGCTCGCTGAGCCAATTGAAGACCCTGCTGTCGCCTGAGGCCTGGCTCAAGGCGCTGCTGCCGAAAACGCTGGGTCAGGCCGCACTATCGCGCTTGCACGGCCTCGGCCATATCGTGCGCTCGCCGTTCGGCGGGTCGCGCACCACGCCGGCACCCGCCGTGACCTTGGACGGCGATTGCCGCGCCGGCTGTGTCTACCTGGTGGGGGCGGGCAGCGGCGACGTCGAGCTGCTCACGCTGAAGGCCGCGCGTCTGTTGCAGCAGGCCGATGCGGTGGTCTACGACCGCCTGGTGGGCGGCGACGTGCTGGCGTTGATTCCCACCGGCCGCGAGCGCTACTACGTGGGCAAGGAGCGCGGCCACCACAGCGTGCCCCAGGCCGAGATCGGTGCGCTGCTGGTGAGGCTGGCACAGGAGGGTAAATCCGTGGTGCGCCTCAAGGGCGGCGACCCCGGCGTGTTCGGGCGCATGGGGGAGGAACTGGCCGCACTGGCCGAGGCCGGTATACAGGCCGAGATCGTGCCGGGCATCACTGCCGCCTCGGCGGCGGCGGCCGGCATGGGCATTCCGCTCACCGACCGCGCCCACGCCCAGCAGCTGCGCTTCATCACCGCTCAGTTGTGCCGCAAGGACGGCGAGCCCGATTGGGCCACCCTGGCGCGCCAGGACGAGACGCTGATCTTCTACATGGGGCTGACCAAGGTCGATGCCATCTGCAATGGGCTGCGCCATGCCGGGCTGCCCGACGACTGGCCGATCATGCTGGTGGCCAACGCCAGCCTGCCCGAGCAAGCCTCGCTGGTGGGCACCCTGGCCGATATGCCGGCCAAACTGGCCGCCTCGCCGCTGCCTTCACCCTGCCTGATCGTGGTGGGCAGCGTGGTGCGGATGGTGGCAACCAGCCCGGCGGGAGCCTCTATCGAGCAAGGCATGCGCTGAGCTTCTTGCCAAGCCCGCGAGACAATCTCACGGGCTTATCTTTTGCGGGCTATGCCCGCGAGCCCGAGCCGGGGCGCTTGCGGCGAGTGGTGAGGGCATGCACGAGCTGGGTCTTGTTCATGCTCGAGCGGCCGCCGACGCCTCGCTCGCTGGCCAGCCGATATAGCTCGTCCTTGCTTTTCGCTTCGAGCTCCATTGCATCGCCGTCCGGCTGCCGCTTGTCGGCGCTGCGATTAGCGCCACTGCTGCTGCCCTCCTGCGCGATCCGCTCCTTCACAGCTTCCAGCAACTCCTCGCGCTTCATCTTGGAAGTGCCGGCGAGTCCGTACTCCTTCGCCATGTCGAGCAGTTCGGACTTGGTGCGCAGGTTGAGTCCATACACGTGTTCGTGCTCGCCCACGCTGAAGGGAAGCGGCTCGGCTGCGTCGGCTGCCTTGAGTTCCTCTATCATCTGTTCGAGATACTCGATCACCTTCTTGCGCTGGGTTCGCTCGCTGACGTTCCAGGCCGCGTTACTGGCCCGTTTGTGGGCCACCTTGAATTTCTTGCCCTCCATGCAGGTCATGTAACTGTTGGCGTCGAGCTTGTCGACGCGCTGGTGGGATACGATCAGCCAATTGTACTCCGTACCGATGGGGGCACCCGACTCCTCGGGAGCGCGAGCGGCCCGCCGCTTGGTGGTCTGATAGGAAATTTCCCACTCGTCGGGGGTGATCTTACGCTCGCGCCACTCCCCCTGGTCGTAGTACCACTTGTGAGAACGACCGACTTTCATCCCCGAATAGCCTTTGCCCTGGTGCTGCTTGAGGCGGTCATAGCCCTGCTGCTTACGCTTGCCGTCGGCAGTCATCGCTGAACCTCCCTGGTCTTATCCTGAGTTTTCTCCCTAGAGGCAGCATAGCTGACTAGGTTCCTGGTAACCGGGTCATGTCCTAAGCATCTGCTAGGCTAGGCCACAGGCGCCCGGAATGGCGCGGGCGGATCCCGCCGCAGTAGACAAGGAGCAGACATGGCCAACAAGGAGAGTGGCGTCGAAACGATTTCCCGGTTCACCCGGCGTACGCTGATCGTCATCGGGCTCGCCAGCCTGGTGGCGGTGCTGCTGTTCTTCGCCGGTCAGCTCATCGATGTGATGCTGCTGGTCTTCGCCAGCATTCTGGTGGCGGTGGCCATCGACGGTGCGGTGCGGCTATGTCAGCGCCATCTGCCCTTGAGCCGACCCTGGGCGCTGTTATTGGCATTGCTCATGATCTGCCTCAGCCTGGTGGGGTTGGGGGCGCTGATCGGGCCGCGTATTGGCGAGCAGCTGCCCCAACTGGTGGCCGAACTGCCCCAGGCGTTCCTGCAGTTGCTGAACAATTTCCGCGAGCTTCCCGGTATCGAGACGGCGATGGCGGAAGTGGAGGAGCCGGCGCAGTTGATCGGCGAGCCTGTCATCGATTATTTCACCAACTTCTTTTCCACCACCTTCGGCGCCATTGCCAGCTTCTTTCTGATTCTGCTGATCGGCTTCTATTTGGTGCTCAGCCCGGCCAAGTACATCGGCAACGTGCTGCTGATGTGTCCGCCTGCAAAACGCGATCGAGTGGCCCAAGTGCTGTGCATGCAGGGCAGGGCGCTGCGCCTGTGGCTGCTGAGCCGGCTCGTCTCGATGGTGTTCGTCGGCGTTTCCGTGGCGTTGGGGTTGGTTCTGCTCGGTGTGCCTATGGCCGGCGCCCTGGGCCTGGTGGCGGGGCTGTTCACCTTCATTCCCTACCTGGGGCCGATCATCGGCGCCATCCCGACGATCCTCATCGCCTTTCTCGAATCGCCCCAGTTGGCGTTGTATGCCCTGATTCTCTATCTCGTGGTCGAAACGCTGGAGTCGAACCTGGTGATGCCGCTGGCCGCCAAGGGGCTGGTGCGGCTGCCGCCTGCCTACACCGTCATCGTACAGCTGGCCGGGGCGGCCGTGGCCGGTGTGGCCGGCGTGATTCTCTCGACGCCCCTTGCGGTGGTTGCCGTGGTCACGCTGCAGGCGCTCTACATCAACGACGTGCTGGGAGATGACATCGAGGTACTGGGCGGGCGCTAGACGGTGGCCGGCTCACGGGTTTCCCCCTCTACCGGTATCGTCCTGCAGCGAGACGGCCTCACGTACGGCCTGGTGCACGATGAGACGCAGTTCGTCATCGTCCCAGGGCTTGGTCAGGAACTTGTACACTGCACCCTCGTTGATGGCGGCCGTCACCGTTTTCAGGTCTGTATAGCCGGAGAGCAGGATCTGCAGCGTTTGCGGGTAGAGCGCCTTGATGCGCTTGAGAAACTCCGTGCCGTTCATCTCGGGCATACGCTGGTCGCTGATGGCCAGAGTAACCTCCTCAGTGGCCAGCAGCTCGAAGGCTTGCTGGGCGCTGTCTGCAGTCAGGATGCGGTAGCCCTCGCGACGCAGCGTGCGGGTCAGAGCGCGCAGGACGTTGCTTTCATCGTCGACCAGCAGGATCGTCGGGGTCGAGGCGTCGTGCTGGGTAAGGTCGGTCTCGTGAGCCCTCGCGTTATGCTCCCTCATGAAAACGACCAAATCGTCGAAGGGCATGGGGCGAGCGAAGTAGAAGCCTTGGAAGAGATCGCACCAGAGTCTGCTGAGATAGGCATGGTGAGCCTGCGTCTCGACTCCCTCGGCGATGACCTTGAGCTGCAGACGGTTGGCCATGGCGATGATGCCCTGGACGATGGCGGCATCGCGATGGTCGCTGATCACATCCTTGATGAAGGAGCGGTCGATCTTGATCTTGTCGATGGGCAGATGCTTGAGATAGCTCAGGCTGGAAAAGCCGGTACCGAAGTCGTCGATGACCACGCCGATACCATGCTGGCGCAGGGCGGACAGGGTCTCGATGGCCTTGTCGGTGCTGTCCATCAGGATGTTCTCGGTGAGCTCCAGCTCCAGCAGGGCGGCCGGCAGGCCGGTCTCTTCCAGCATGGCCAGCACGGCCTCGACGAACCCGCTGCGATGGAACTGCGTCGGCGAAAGGTTGACCGCCATCGGGAGCTGCCCCAACCCCATGTCCATGAGGCGGCGATTGTCCTGGCAGGCGGTGCGCACGACCCAGTCGTTGATGGCGACGATCTGGCCGGTTTCCTCGGCCAGGCCGATGAATTCTCCCGGCGGGATGAAACCACGCTCGGGATGGTGCCAGCGAATCAGCGCCTCGTAGCCGACCACGCGGCCGCTGGCACCGTGGAACTGCGGCTGATAGTGCAGCTCGAACTGACCCTCGTCGATGGCGCGCTGCAGGGCGCTGCGCAAGGCAACGCGATGGCTGACTCTGTCATCGAGCTCGCGCGAGAACCAGTAGTAGGTGTTGCGGCCGCGGCGCTTGGCCTGGTACATCGCCAGATCGGCCTGCTGAATGAGCTGGTCGGGTGCACCGCTGCCATCGTGCAGGGCGATGCCGATGCTGGCGGTGAGATGCAGCTCGCGCTGGTCGATGAGATAGGGGCGGGCGACGGCTGTGAGCAGGCGTTCGACGATGGCGATGATGTCGTCCGGTTCGGGCAGCATCACGATGAAGGCATCGCCGCCAATGCGCGCCACGGTATCGCTGCGGCGCACCTGCTGCACCAGTCTGGCGGCAACTTCGATCAGGATGCGATCGCCCTGCTCGTGACCCAGGCTGTCGTTGATCGACTGAAAATCGTCCAGGTCGAGGTAGAGCAGGGCGATACGCTGCGGCTGCCCCGGCGAGGGCGTGCAGCTCTGGCGCAGGCGCCGCTCCAGATAGTGGCGATTGGCCAGGCCGGTGAGAACGTCGTGGTCGGCATGATAGGCCAGCCGCGATTCGTACTCCCGCTCCGCCGAGATGTCGTTGAGGATGCCGATGTAGTGGCTGATCTGCTGCGTATCGTCCCTCACCGGAGAAATGTGCAGATCGTTCCAGAAGGGCGAGCCATCCTTACGATAGTTGCACAGGGTCATGTGGAAATCGCGCTGTGCGTCGAGCTCGCGACGAATGCGCTGACCCAGGGCAGGGTCGGGCTGGTCGCCCTGCAGAAAGCGGCAGTTACGCCCCATGACCTCGTCGCGGCTGTAGCCGGTGATGCGTTCGAACGCGGCATTGACGTAGACGATGGGCAGGTCGGGCGCGCGGGCATCGGCAATGACCACGCCGTTGACGCTGGATTCGATGCCTCGCTCGAGGATGCGCAGCTTTACATCGGCTTTCTTGCGCTGGCCGATGTCCTGGAAATAGATCGCCAGCCCCTCTTCGTTGGGGTGGACGCTCACCTCCACCCACAGATCGAGCTTGGCATAATAGGCCTCGAAGCTGGCCGGTACCGACTCGTCGAAGGCGCGACGATACTCCGTTTCGAAGCGGGTGCCCTTGACATCGGGAAAGGCGTCCCACAGCAGCTGGCCGACCAACGCTTCCCGAGGGCTTCCGATGATGCGCTCAGCCGCCGGATTGACGTTGGTGATGCACCACTCCTTGTCCACCTTGATGAAGCCATCGGTGATGCTTTCCAGTAGGCGATTCAGGCGCGCCTCGAGGCGCTTGCACTGCTCCTGGCAGCTTGCAAGCTGAAGCTCGAGAGCGTTACTCATCGTCCTTGTCCTCGCGATACACCAGGATCGTGTAGCGCTGATTCTCGGCTTCTTCGAGCAACATCAGCTTCTCGATCAGGTGGGCCGTGAGCTCCTTGCCCTCATGCAGCAGCAGCATGCCGCTGGTGGAACGAATGTCCTGAGCGAGTACCATCCTGGGCTGAAGCTGGCGGGTTTCCAGAGCCGTCACTGGGCGGCCATGGCTTTCGAGGTCGGGCGCCTTGTCCTGGCACAGGGCAATGAAAGCCCGGCACAGGCTGGGGTCGTAGAGGCGCCCGCTGAACTTGCGCAGCAGTTCCAGCGCACGCGGGCGAGTCACCTGCTGCGGCAGGATCATGCCGCGCTGCAGCTCGATGAAGTCGACGGCGAGCCCCAGCAGGCGTGAACCATAGGGAATGGCCTCGCCCTGCAGTCGGTCGGGAAAGCCATTGCCGTTCCAGTGCTCACGGTGATGACGAATCAGACGTGCTGTCCCTTCCATGTGTTCCAGGGACATCAACAGATTTTCCCCGGTGGTCGGATAGCGGCGATAGAGTTCGCGCTGCTCGCCCGTGAGCTGTTCGACGGGTGAAGCGATCATGCGGTCGCTCCAGGCCAGCTTGCCCAGGTTGTAAAGGGCGGCGGCCAGTTCCAGCTCATGCTGCAGCTTCTCGTCCAGGCCGTGCTCCGTGGCGAAAGCCTGCACCAGGGCGCCTACCTTGGCATTGGTCTGATAGCGCGGCGGAAAACGCTGGCTGAGCAGTGACGAGAAGACCTTGGTAGCCGTCACGTAGCTCTTGCGCAGCTCCTGGAAGGCCACTTCCAGCATGTCGGAGGTCTGCTTGAGTTCCTGGGTACGCGCTTCGACGCGCTGCTCCAGCGTCGCGTTGAGCGTGGCGAGTTCTTCGTTCTGGGTGCGGATAAGCGCTTCCAGCCGCTTTCTCTCACTCTCGGCGTGCTGATGCTGAAGGGCCTGGCGCAGGGTCAGGCGCAGCCCATCGTCGTCCCAGGGCTTGGCCAGATAGCCGTAGATGTGGCCGTCGTTGATGGCGCGTACGGTGGCGGCCAGATCGCTCTGACCGGTGAGCAGCAGACGCTGACAGTCCGGCCATTGCTGGCGAACCCGTGTGCACAGCTCGGCGCCATCCATCTCGGGCATCAGGAAGTCGCAGAGCAGTAGATCGATCGGTTCGCGTTCGAGTACCGCCAGGGCGGAAGGGCCATTTTCTGCGGTGTGCAATACATACCCTTCGTGACGCAGCACTCGGGAGAGCGAAGCGAGTACGTTGGGTTCATCGTCGACCAGCAGCAGCCTGGCGGGTACGGGCTCCTGTGCCACCTCCTCCATGCAGCTTCCTCCCATCCTAGTGAGAACTGTGCCGAAAACGGCTTTATTAACACTTATCGGCAGATGAAGAGGAAGCTTTAGGAAAATTTAGCCCGGGAGGTATTCGAGAATGGTATCGACGCTGCTCTTGTCGACCACGCCACGCTCGGTATCGATGCCCACGTAGCTGACGACACCGTCCTCGGCGATCAGCGCGAAGCGCAGGCTGCGAATGCCCATGCCGGCGCCGCTGGCGTCTCTCTCCATGCCCAGGGCGCGGGTCAGCTCGGCATTGCCGTCGGCCAGCATCAGAATCGCCTGGGCGTTCTGATCCTTCTGCCAGGCGCGCATCACGAAGGCGTCGTTGACCGACATGCAGGCCAGCGTATCCACTTTTTCCAGCACCTTGTCAGCCTTGATCACGAAGCCTGGCATGTGGGTATTCGAACAGCCCGGCGTGAAGGCCCCGGGTACGCCAAACAGCACGACACGCTTGCCGCTGAAGATGTCGCTCGTGGAGATATCCTCGGGGCCGTCGGGCCCTACGGTCTTGAGAGTGACGTCGGGGATCTTGTCGCCTACCGAAATGGGCATGGGCAGCTCCTTGTCTGGGGATGGGGTCTTGGCATCGCCTGGATACTGTAGAGCAATTCCTGGATCAGGGTCGTTGCCGAATGTAGCGAGTTTCAACTGCCCTGATAGGCATCGAAGACTTCCTGGCCGGTCATGTTGTGGGTCTCGTTGGCAAAACGGTAGTACTCGGGTTTCTGGTCGATGAAGATCTGGGTGTCGAAGGTCCAGGCTTCGCCGCCATCCACCAGGCCTACCGGAACGGCATAGTGATCGCCGGTCTTCAGCCGGTAGAAGAGGTGGGTACCGCAGCGCTTGCAGAAACCTCGCTCCGCCCAGTCCGACGAGGGATAGACGGTGACGTTCTCCTCGCCTTCGATCTCGATGTCGCTGACCGACTCCAACGCCAGCAGCGGCCCGCCGCCCCAGGTGCGGCACATGCTGCAGTGGCAGGCGCCGACATTCTGCTTATGGGCGGCCACCGCCAAGTTGACGGCACCGCACAGGCAGCTGCCGCGAGCGTTCATTCCGTCTTTCATGAATTCCTCTCCGTCGCGCATTGAAATGATCTTCATGGCGAAGAATAGCCTTCGCAGGGAAGGTTCGCAGCCGCATGACGGCCGAATACGAACGTCGCCGTGTGCGCCCATCAAGTTGGCGAGTCGGGATCCTCCGAGATGAAGGCCTGGCGGTGGAAGACGGCAGCTGCCTTGGCTTCGGCAACGCCGATGAGCCCGGGTGAGGGGGCTTCTTCGCCAGCCAATACGGCCAGCACCGTTCTCACGCCGCGAGACAGTGAGAGCAAGTGATATCCACCTTCCAGTACAAAAACCAGTCGTCCACCGCAATGCTGGTGGGCCAGCGTCTGCAGCATGCGAGTCATGACGGCAAAGCCTTCATAGGAGACGTTGAGCGCAAGGTCGAACGGATGAGGGTCGAAGCCGGCCGAGACCAGAATCAGGTCCGGCTGGAACCAGTTCGCTGCGGGAACCAGGATATCCTCGAAGACCATCAGGTAGGCTTTGTCGCCGGCGCCTGCCGGCATGGGCACATTGACTGTGGTGCCTTCACCGAGGCCTACGCCGACATCCTCGAGGTTGCCGGTTCCAGGATAGAAGGGCGAGGCACGGTGGATATCGAAGAGCATCACGTTGGGATCGGCCCAGAAGATATCCTGGGTGCCATTGGCGTGATGCGCATCCCAGTCGACGATCAGTACGCGTTCGCAGCCCAGCTCGGCCCTGGCATGGGCCGCGGCCACCGCCACGTTGTTGAACAGGCAGAATCCGCGGGCACGGACGGGCTCGGCGTGATGGCCGGGTGGTCGCACCAGGGCGAAGGCACTTTTGCTTCGCCCCTGCATGACGGCTTCTAGCGCTGCGATGGTCGTGCCGGCGGCGACCTCAGCCGCGTCGACGCTGCCGGCGGAAACCGCCGTCGTGTCCACGTCTAGCCAGGCGTTCTTGCCGCGCAACTCGTAGATGTGGTCCAGGTAGGAGCTGGTATGGACGCGTCCCAACTGCTCCCTGGTCGCCGGCTTGCCGCTCTCGAAGCGCAGGTTGGGGACCGGTTCGAGCTCGAGCAGGTTGAGAATGGCACCCAGCCGCCCGGCGTGTTCCGGATACTTCCAGGGAACATTGAGCGACGCGAGCAGTTGGCGGATGCGGCGGTCCATGCGGCCGGGCAGGAAGGAGGCTTCGCCATCCGGCTGGTGGGACAGGACACGCTCGTCATAAAAGGCGATGACGCTGTTGGGCTCGGCCACGTGCAGCTCCTGCAGGACAGGTGTCGTTTTCCACAGGATAGCCGCTAGTAAAACGCTAGCCGCCTGGATCCAGGGTCGACTCCTGAATCAGCGCGCGCAGCGCGGCGGCGGCGGCCGAGAGCGGGTGGCGATGGCGGATGACGATACCCAGCGGCCTTTCTACGTCCGGTGTCGTCAACGGCCGGTACTCGATGCCCTGGGTGGATATCTGACGAAAGCTGAGCCGCGGCAGCACGCTGATGCCGAGCCCGGCGGCGACCATGCGCCCCACGGTGGCGATCTGGCTGGCGTCGCAGAGGATCGTGAGCGGCTCCCCCACCTCGGCCATGATGCGGTCGATCTCCTGGCGCGAGCTGGAGAGACGGTTGATGCCGATGAACGGGTGACCGGCCAGCTGCCGCCAGGCCAGGCTCTCGTGTGCCAGCAGTGGGTGGCCGCTGGGGCACACCGCCACGTAGCGGTCCATCAGCACCGGCTCGAAGGCCAGCTCCTCGGTGTCGTGGGGCGCCACGGAAAGGCCCAGGTCGGCGCGCCCCTCACGCACCATCTGACTGACCTGCTCGGCCAGCACGTCGTGCAGGCTCAGGTTGATGCGCGGGTAGCGGGCATGGAAGGCGGCGATGATGCCCGGCAGCAGGCCCGCCGCCAGGGTGGGCAGGGCAGCCACGGTGACCTTGCCGCGCTGCTTGGAGAAGCGCTCTTCGAGATCCTCGAAGGCCTCGGACCAGTCGTTGAGCAGACGCACCGCCACCGGCAGGAAGGCCTCGCCCTCCGGGGTCAGGGTCAGCTGACGCGTGGTGCGCGAGAACAGCGCGCCGCCCACCGCCTCTTCCAGCTTGCGCAGGGCGATGGAGATCGCCGGTTGGGAGAGGTGAATGCGCTCGCTGGCTTCTGCCAGGCTGTTCGACTGGGCCACGGCGACGAAGGCGCGCAGCTGCTTGATGTTGGGTTTCATTTAGAAAGTAAAACACAATTTAAAAACAATTCAATATACAAAATAGTTGGCCCAATCCAAGCTGCTTCATGGGGAAACCCACATGCAACACGACAAGAACAAGCCCGCAAGCCGGGCCCAAGGAGCCACTCATGAAGCCAACGCTGAAGACCCTGCTGGCCGCTGCCGCCAGCGCTACCTTCCTTACCGCGGGCATGGCGCAAGCCAACGAGCGCCTGCTGATCGGTTCGACCTCCAGCTCGTCGAGCCACTACGGCTACTTCGTCGCCGTCAACCAGATCATCAACAGCCAGGTCGAGGGCGTGAGCGCCTCGGTGGCGGAAACCGGTGCTACCGTCGACAACCTGCGCCGCCTGAGTCGCAATCAGATCGACATGGGCCTGGTCACCACCAACACCGGCTACCACGCCTACGCCGGCCAGGAGGACTTCGACGGCCGCCCGGTCGACAGCCGCCTGCTGTGGGTCTATACCGTCGCTCCGCAGAACGTGGTGATGCGCCAGGATGCCGGCGTCTCGACCCTCGAGGACCTCGATGGTGTGCGCTTCAACCCGGGCATCACCGGTTCGGCCACCGAGAAGACTACCGAGGCGGTAATGCGTACCCTCGGCATCTCGCCCAACTACGTACGCGGTTCCACCACCGACATCGTCGATGCGATGAAGGATGGCCGGGTGATGGGCTCGGCCAAGTCCGGCGTCGGCAACCGTCTCGACGGTTCGAGCATGGACATCGCCACCTTCACCCCGATCAGCGTGATCTCGCTCACCGACGAGCAGGCCGCCACGCTGCGTGAGGAGATGCCCGACGTGGCCATCATCGACGTGCCCGAAGGTGCCGGTGAGGGTATTCCGGCCTACACCACCTGGGCCTTCGGCGTGGCCGTACACGCCCATCCGGATCTCGACGAGGAGACCGCCTACCAGATCGTCAAGGCGGTGATGGAAAACCCCGAGCCCCAGGCCAACGCCTTCTCCGCGGTGCGCGACGCCGATCTGGCGCAGATGACACTGGAAGTGGGCACCGTGCCGCTGCACGCCGGGGCGGCCCGCTACTTCGAGGAGCAGGGCCTGGAGATTCCCGACGCGCTGCGGCCCGTCGAGTAACGGCCAGGGGAGACGATTGCCATGCGCGAGAACCTGACCAAGCTGCTGGCCCTCTTGCTGGGCGGGCTGATCCTCTACACCTCGGCGACCGGCCCCTTCGAGAGCATGGTTCAGCGGGGCATCTTTCTTGCGCTGGTGATCCTGCTGGGGCTGACGCTCTATCCGCTGGGCGCGGGCAAGCGCTGGCGCCCGCTGGGGCTGGCCTGCGACCTGGGGCTGGCAGCCGGCGTGGTGCTGGCCTGCGGCTACGTGGTGATGAACTACGAACGCATTCTCGTCGAGCTGCCCTGGGCCACGCCGCGGGACATGCTATTCACCGCCGTGCTGGTGGTGGCGGTGCTGGAGCTGTCGCGGCGTGCCATCGGCGTTATCTTTCCGCTGCTGGTGTTGGCGGGGCTGGCCTACGCCTGGCTCGGCGCGGCGATTCCCGGACCGCTGGGGCATCGCGGCTTCGATCTCTACTACATCACCGAGACGCTCTATCTCGGCGATCTCGGTGTGTGGGGCATGCTGGTGGGCGTGGCCGCCACTACCATCGCCGCCTTCGTGCTGTTCGGCTGCCTGCTGTTGCACACCGGCGGCGGCCAGACCTTCATGGACCTGGCGCTGCGTATCAGCGGGCGCTCGCCGGGAGGTGCGGCCAAGGTGGCCACCGTGGCCTCGGGGCTATTCGGCATGGTCAGCGGCAGTGCGGTAGCCAACGTAGCCACCACCGGCAACTTCACCATTCCGATGATGAAGCGCCTCAAGTACCCGGCGCCCTTCGCTTCGGGGGTGGAGGCGGTGGCCTCCACCGGTGGTCAGATCGCGCCACCGATCCTCGGTGCGGCGGCCTTCATCATGGCCGAGATCCTCGGCGAGAGTTACCTGCGCATCGCCCTGGCGGCGCTGCTGCCGGCCATCCTGTTCTATCTCGGTGTGTTCCTGACCATTCATCTGGTGGCGCGGCGGCGCAACCTGCAGGTGGTGCCCGACGAGGAGCTACCCACCTGGCCCGAGGTGCTACGGCCGGAGCGGATCATCCCGATCCTGGCGGCGTTGGGCGGGCTCTTCTACGGCGTGCTTTCCGGGCGCTCGATCCAGATGTCGGCCTTCTACGGCATTCTGATGACGATACTGACCTTCGTGCCCTTTGCCCTGCTGGCGCGTACGCCGCTGCGCGAGATCGCCGGCAAGCTGCTCTCGGGGCTGATCGATGCCGGCAAGGGCATGGTGATCATCGGCGTGCTGCTGGCCGGCGCGCAGATGCTGGTGGCGATGATCGGCATGACCGGCATCGGCGTGACCCTGGCCAGCCTGATCGTCAACGTGGGCGGGCAGTCGCTGTTCCTGGTGGCCTTCATCGTCGGCGGGGTGTGTCTGATCCTGGGCATGGGCATTCCCACCACGGCGGCCTACGTGCTGGTGGCCTCGGTGCTCGCGCCAGCGCTCACCAGCATCGGCGTCGAACCGCTGATCGCCCACCTGTTCGTGTTCTACTTCGCCACCCTGTCGGTTATCACGCCGCCGGTGTGCGTGGCGGTATTCGTCGCGGCGGGCATCGCTGGGACCAACTGGCTGCCGGCGGCGGTAGAGGCGGTGCGCCTGGCGGCGGCGATCTACGTGATCCCGTTCCTGCTGCTGATCTATCCCGCCCTGGCCGGCTTCGGCAGCGCCATCGACATTCTGCTGGCCAGCTCCCAGGGCGTGGTGTTCGTGCTCGCCTTCGCCACGCTGATGTCGCGGGTCGCCGTCACCGGCAGCCGGCTGCTCGACGTGGCGGGCTTGGGGCTGGTGGTGGGTCTGGCGCTCATTCCCGGCTGGCTGACCACCACTGGCGCCTTGCTGCTGCTGGTGGCGCTCTACGCCCGGCGGCGTCAGCGTCTGGCAGCGGCTCCGGTCGCTGCTAAGGCCCCAGGTGCACATGGCATGACGGCCAAGGAGACCCACTCATGACCTTTCTGTTGGGCAGTGGCGCCGGCTTTTCCGGCGACCGTACCGATGCCGCCATTCCCGTGGTGAGAGAGCTGATCCGCCGCGGCCAGCCCGCCGCGCTGATCTTCGAGACCCTGGGCGAACGTACCCTCGCCGCGGCTCACCGCGCCCTGCGCGACGACCCGACGGCGGGCTACGAGCCATTGCTGGAAGAGCTGCTCACTCCGGTGCTCGACGACTGCCTGCAGCACGGCATCGCCATTCTCGGCAACTTCGGTGCGGCCAACCCGGACGGCGCCTGCGGCGTGGTAGCCGAACTGGCCGCCCGCAGCGAGCGGGGCGGGGCGAGAATCGGCCGGGTGCACGGCGACGATATCCGCGCACGGCTGGGCGAAGTCGATCTCGAGCGCTGGGAGGCGGAGAGCCGCGAGCTGCCCGGCGAAGAGGCGCTGATCTCGGCCAACGTCTATCTCGGTGCGGCACCGCTGGTCGAGGCGCTGGAGCTTGGCGCCGAGGTAGTGGTCAGCGGTCGGGTGGCCGATCCGGCGCTGTTCCTGGCGCCGCTGGTGCACCACTTCGGCTGGGCCTGGAACGACTGGGACCGCCTGGCTGCGGGCATGATGGCCGGCCATCTGGGCGAGTGCGGCGCGCAGGTCACGGGGGGCTATTTCGCCGACCCCGGCTGCAAGGAGGTGCCGGGCCTGGCCCAGGTCGGCTATCCGATCATCGAGATGGAGGAAGACGGCAGCCTGGTGGTGACCAAGCCCGCCGGCACGGGCGGCACCGTCACCGAACGCACGGTCAAGGAACAGCTGCTCTACGAGGTGCACGACCCGGCCAACTACCTGACCCCCGACGTGGTGGTGGATCTTTCCGCCGTGCGGGTAGAGCAGATCGGCCCCGACCGGGTGGCGGTGCGCGGAATTCGCGGCAAGCCGGCACCGCAGCGGCTCAAGACCACCGTCTGCTACGAGGGCGGCTGGCAGGGCGAGGCGGAGATCTCCTACGCCGGCCCCAACGCGCTGGCCCGGGCTCAGCTGGCCGCCGAGGTGCTGCGCGAAAGGCTGACCTTCCGCGCGCCGCCGGAGCTGCGCACGCGGCTGGACATCGTCGGCCATGCCAGTGTGTTCGACAGCGATGCCGGTGATCTGCAGCGCAGCGTGCCGGCAGCCGCTGGCGGTGACTATCGACTGCGGCTGGCCGCCGAGCATGCCGAGCGGCGCTGGGTGGAGCGCGCGACTCAGGAACTGCTGGCACTGTACTGTGCTGGCCCGGCCGGCGGTGGCGGGGTGCGCCGGCAGTTTCAGCGGCGTGTATGCACCGCCTCCTATCTGGTGCAACGCAGCGACGTGGAAGCCTTTGCCACCTTGTTCGATACCACTCTTTTCGAGACGAAGATGGCCAACGAGAGGAGGGTCGCCCATGGCGCACGCTGACGTGAACAAGGCCGCAAGCCCCCGGGCGGGACATGCGGTCGCCCTGCACCGCCTGGCCCATGCCCGCGCTGGCGACAAGGGCGACCGGCTCAACCTGGCGCTGTTTGCCTATGAGTCAAGTCACTACGACACCCTAGTGGAACAGGTCACCGAAGAGCGGGTGCTGGCGCTGTTCGCCCATCGCGGTGCCAGCCGGGTGCGCCGCTACCTGATGCCGGGCCTGGCCGGCATGAACCTGGTGATCGACGACGTGCTGCAGGGCGGGGTCAACGGCGCCCTCAACCTGGACGGACACGGCAAGACACTCTCCTATCTGCTGCTGGGCATGAGCGTGACGCTCGCGGACGATCTTTAAGGTCGGCTCCAACGCCAACGGGCCACCCAAGGGTGGCCCGTTGGCGTTGGGGCAGGGCGAGGCTCACGCCTTGGCTCTGGCCCTCTCCTTGGCTTTCTCCTTCTCGTCTTTCTGCTTCTCGCCTTTCTCCTTCTCGCCGACGGCACCGCGCCGCTGGGCCAGGCTCTCCACCTTGCGCTGCTTCTCGTAGAGAAAGCGCAGCACCTCCTGGCGGTAGTGGTTGTAGCGCGGATCGTCGGCCAGGGCGATACGGTCGCGGGGGCGTGGCAGCTCGATGTCGAGAATCTCGCCGATGCGCGCCGAAGGGCCGTTGGTCAGCATCACGATACGATCCGAGAGCAGCACCGCCTCGTCGACGTCGTGGGTGATCATGATCACGGTGTTGCCCAGCTCGTCCTGGATGCGCATCACTTCCTCCTGCAGGTGGGCGCGGGTCAGGGCGTCGAGCGCACCGAAGGGCTCGTCGAGCAGCAGCACCTTGGGCTCCATGGCCAGCGCCCGGGCGATGCCCACGCGCTGCTTCATGCCGCCGGAGATCTCCGCCGGGCGCTTGTCCAGCGCATGCCCCATGCCGACCATCTCCAGGTTCTTGATGATCCACTCGTGGCGCTCGGCCTTGTTCTTGGTGCGTGCACAGGTCTTGTTCACCGCCAGGGCCACGTTCTCGTAGACGGTGAGCCAGGGCAGCAGCGAGTGGTTCTGGAACACCACGCTGCGGTCGGGCCCCGGTGAGTTGACCTCCTTGCCGTCGAGGATCACCGCGCCGGAAGTGGATTCGGTGAGCCCGGCGACGATGTTGAGCAGGGTCGACTTGCCGCAGCCGGAGTGTCCGATGATGGAGATGTACTCGCCGCGGTCCACGGTCAGATCGATGCCCTTGAGCACTTGGCTCTCCACACCCTTGGCATGGAAGGTCATGTCGACGTTTTCGATACTCAGATAGCGGTTGCTCATGTTCTTGCTCCTCAGCCTTGGGCGGTGCCGCGGGTCACCCAACTGCCGATGAAGGCGACCATGCGATCGAGGACGAAGCCGACGATGCCGACGTAGACCAGCGCCAGGATGATGTCGCTGATCATCGAGGCGTTCCAGGCGTCCCAGATGAAGAAGCCGATGCCCACGCCGCCGATCAGCATCTCGGCGGCGACGATGGCCAGCCATGACAGGCCGACGCCGATGCGCAGTCCCGAGAAGATGTAGGGCGCGGCGGCGGGCAGCATGATGCGGGTGAAATACTCCATGCCGTTGAGGCGCAGCACCCGGGCCACGTTGCGGTAGTCCTCGGGGATGTTACGAATGCCCACCGAGGTGTTGATGATGATCGGCCAGATCGCGGTGATGAAGATCACGAAGATCGCCGAGGGGGTGCTGTCCTGGAAGCCGGCCAGCGAGATCGGCAGCCAGGCCAGCGGCGGCACGGTGCGCAGCACCTGGAACACCGGGTCGAGGCCGCGCATGGCCCAGGTCGACTGCCCCACCAGCACGCCAAGGGCGATGCCCGCCACCACGGCCAGGGAGTAGCCGTAGGCCACCCGCTCGAGGCTGGCCAGTATCTGCCAGGCCATGCCCACGTCGTTGCCGCCATGGTTGTAGAACGGATTGACGATCAGCTCCCAGGTATCGCGCAGCACCTGGGAAGGGGGCGGCAGCACGGCACCGGGGGAAGAGCAGAGCAGCTCCCACAGAATGCCGAGCAGGGCGATGATCACCACCGGTGGCAGCACCCGCTGAACCAGCACTTGCTGAATGGCGGCGAAGTCGGGAGCCCAACGGAACGAGACCGCCTTGGCCATTGTGTTGCTGCGTTGCATGCTACTCATGACGATGTCTCCTTCTCGTGCGAGATCAGGCGAGGCGCTTGATCTCGAGGCTGTCGAGATAGGCCTGGGGGTCTTCTGGGTCGAAGGTCTTGCCGTCGAAGAAGGTCTCCACACCGCGGGAGGTGGAATCGGGAATGTCGGCGGAGTCGATACCGAGGGCGGCGGCCGCCTCGCGCCACAGGTCCTCACGGTTGACCTGCTCGATCAGCGCTTGACTGTCGAAGTCCTGAGGCAGGTAGCCCCAGCGCTTGTTCTCGGTGAGGAACCACAGGTCATGGCTCTTGAAGGGATAAGAGGCCTGGTTTTTCCAGTAGCGCATCATCTGCGGATGGTCTTCGATCACCAGGCCGGTGCCGTAGTCGAAGTTGCCCTGGATGCGGTCGATCAGATCGGCATAGGGGGCATGGATCCAGCGGCGGCGCGAGCAGATCTGGGCCATCTCCTCATGGTTGGCAGGGTCTTCGCACCACATCTGCGCTTCCATGATCGCTTTCAGCAGCGCCATGGCAGCGTTGGGGTTGGCTTCGACGTAATCGCTTCTCAGGGCGAAGGCTTTTTCGGGGTGATCGTTCCAGATCTCGCCGGTGGTATTGGCGGTGTAGCCGATGCCTTGATTGATCAACTGGTGGTTCCACGGCTCGCAGACGCAGAAGGTATCCATGCTGCCGACGCGCATGTTGGCCACCATCTGGGGCGGCGGCACGGTGATGGTGGAGATGTCGCGATTGGGGTCGATGCCGCCGGCCGCCATCCAGTAGCGAATCCACATGTCGTGGGTGCCGCCGGGGAAGGTCATGGCGGCATTGACCGCATCGCCCCCGGAACGCTTGGCGGCGATGGCCTCGGCGAACTCGCTGGTGTCGAGCCGTACCTTGAGGTCGGCGTGTTCGTTGCCCACCGAGATGCACTGGCCGTTGAGGTTGAGGCGCGCCAGGACGCTCATCGGCACCGGCCGGTTGTTGGGGGTGATGGCGCCGGCGCTCATCAGATAGGGCATCGGGGTGAGGATATGGGCGCCGTCGATGCCGTTGCGCTGGGAGCCCAGCACCAGGTTGTCGCGGGTGGTGCCCCAGGAGGACTGCTTGAGTACCTCGACGTCGGTCATGCCGTGGGCAGCGAAGAAGCCCTTTTCCACTGCCACGAACAGCGGTGCGGCATCGGTCAGGGCGATGAAGCCGAGCTTGGCCGAAGTGGTTTCAGGCCGTCCGCTGGCCACGGCCCAGCTCAACGGCAGGCTGCTGAGCAGAGCGGTACCGCCCACGACGCCAGCGGTCTGCTGCAGAAAACGGCGGCGGTCGAGTACGGGGTTGCCCTTGTTGGTCTTGTTCATGGGTATGGCTCCCAATAAGAAGTGTCTGGCCAAATGAAGACGGCGCCTGCCCCGATTCGCATGACGATGTCACGGGAACCTGGGCAGACGCCGTTGTCTGGTCCTGGTGCTGCATGGAAGCGCTGAACCGTCGTTGACTCAGCGGACGGTTAGACTTTGCAGCTTGGGTGCCATTGCGCCTTGTTATTGATTTATTTCTTTTAAAAACAATTCGTTGATATTTTATTTGTGATGCCTGTCAAGGGCCGTGTCCGGCTCGCAGGCGCCGCGAAGGTGCGCTCGGGTTGTGCGATGCACCATTGCCGCCTGTGCCATTTTCAGTGCTCGATTCCGGTTTCCGCCGTTGGCTGAAGGATGTCGGCCAGCCCCAATACGGTCTGGGCGATCTCGGCCATGCTCTTGCTCTGGTCCATGGCCATCTTGCGCAGGAAGGCGTAGGCCTGTTCCTCGCTCATCTTCTGGTGGGACATGATCAGGCCCTTGGCGCGCTCGATCAGCTTGCGCTCACGCAGTGCCCTGCGCGTGTCCTCCAGCTCGTCGCTCAGGGCCTGCAGGCGCCCGGCCTGGGCGCGCATCAGCTCCACCAGCGAGCGATTGAGCGAGGAGCCCACTACCCGGGCGGTCACCTCGCCCAGCTCCTGGCTGGCGCTGCCGTCGAGCAACTCCACCAACTGCTGGCACACGCTCGGCAAGCCATCGTTCAACTGCTGGGTCAGCTCATCCCGGTGGGTCAGGCTGCGCCGCGCATCCAGGGTTCGCGTCAGGCACAGGCTGGTCAGCTCGCCGATCATGAAGGTCTCGACCCGCTGCATGGCATCGATCCGCCAGGTGGTCAGTTCGTACCAGGTCTCGCCCAGGGTGCTGGCACTCTCCGGCAGCGCAACGTCGCCGCAGGCCATCTCCCGCAGCTGCTGAATGCCGGCCAGCGTGCGGCCGGGCATCTCCAGCTGCCACTGTTCGCGCACTGCCTCGCTGGTGAACTCGAGACAGGTGTCAAAGCAGCGCTGCTGGGCGTCGATCAGGTGCAGCAGCAGCTGACGATGCGCGTCATCGAAGGTACCGGAGGTGAAGCCGGCGGCACCGCAGGCACGCTCCTGGCCGGCCAGCTCCTTGCCCTGCATCAGATGAAAGATGGCAACCAGTGCCAGGGTGATGTCGGGGTCGCCGGCGGTATCGGCGGCTTCGAACACCACCGAGAGCAGGGCGCTGATGAGCTGATTGTACGATTGCGTTGCCGCGTCGGGGCCGATGCCGAGTGCGGCGATGTCCCGGCGCAGCGCGTCCAGACCTTCGAGGGCGTGCCAGACGAAGGCGACCCGCTTGAGCAGCCTGGCGGTGGTGGCAGGGCGACCGGCGGTCTCGCCCAGCGCCTCCAGGCGGGAGCGCAGGGCGCGCTCGGTGGCCAGGCACTCCTCGATACGCTCCTGACGATGCTCGGCGAAGCGCTGTCCGCCGGAGGCCAGGTAGACGTTCGACGCGCCGCGTTCCTTTTGCAGCGCGTGGATGAAACGGCTGACGTCGCCGACGATGTCGCAGGCGGCGGTAAGGTGTTCGAGATCGTCGATTTCGCAGCGCTTGGCTGCCAGCAGCAGGCGTTCGGCGGGTGTCATGGCTCACCTCGTTCATACGCAATGGCCGCCGCCCCGAGGGCGGCGGCCAGATTGGGCAAGCGTTGCGGCACGGGTGCCGCGGTGCTTGCGATCAGCGCAGCGACAGCGCGCCGGCGCCGGTATCCTCGCCTACGGCCTGGCGATAGGCTTCGGCTTCCTCGGCTTCCGTTTCGTCGCTGAAGCGCACCAGCAGAGCGCAGGAGGCCAGTACCAGCACGATCAGGCCGAGGTAGAACAGGCCCTGCTGATAAGTGATGGCTTCGCTGCGGAAGAGGAAGGCGGCAGCCACGGCGCCGACGTTGCCACCGGCCCCGACGATGCCGGCCACCGCACCCAGGGCCTTCTTGTTGATGAAGGGCACCACGCCGTAGGTGGCGCCTTCGGCCATCTGCACGAACAGGCTGAACACCAGCATGATGCCGATGGCATAAGAGAGCACGTGCATCTGCGAAAAGGCCACCAGGGCGATGCCCTCGCAGATCAGGGCGATGAACAACCAGCGCACGCGCCCCTTGAGGCCGCCGTTGCGGGCGAACAGGTCGGAGAACACGCCGCCCAGGGTGCGGGCGAAGACGTTCATCAGCCCGAACAGGCCGGCGATCATGCCGGCGGTGGCCAGCGTCAGGTCGAAGTGATCGAAGAAGTAGATGGCGGCGATGTTGTTGATGGTCAGCTCGACGCCGAAGCAGATGGCATAGACCACGAACAGCGCCCACACGCGAATATCCTTGGCGGCGGACATGAAGCTCTTGCCGGCACTGTTCTCGCCGGTGGCGGGGGGCAGCTCGCCGCGTGCGCGCAGCTCGTCGAAGTTGCCGTTGGGGGCGTCCTGGGTGAACAGCCAGTAGCCGATGCCGGTGACGAACATCACCACGCCCGGTACCACCATGGCCAGACGCCAGCCCAGCGTCTCGCTGACGCCCAGCATCAGCAGTCCGGAGAAGATCAGCGGCATGACGATCTGGGTGGTGCCGCCCCCCAGGTTGCCCCAGCCGGCGCTGGTAGCGTTGGCCGTGCCCACCACGTTGGGCGCGAACATCATGGTGGTGTGGTACTGGGTGATGACGAACGAGGCGCCGATGGCACCGATAGCCAGGCGCGCCAGCAGGAAGGTCTCGAAGCTGTTGGCGAAGCCGATGCTCATCACCGGAATGGAGCCCAGCACCAGCAGGCCGGTGTAGGTCTTGCGCGGCCCGATACGATCGCACAGCACGCCGATCAGCAGCCTCACGATCACCGTGATCAAGACCGAGGCGATGATGGTGTTGCCGATCTGGGTCTGGGTCAGGTTAAGGTCTTCGCGTACCACCGCCATCAGCGGGGCGATGCCGAACCAGCCGAAGAAGCAGATGTGGAAGGCGAACCAGGAGAAGTGGAAGGCACGCATCTGTGGCGTGCGCAGGCTCAAGAGACGAATGCGGTTCGCCTTGTTGAGAATTTCCATGGGCTGTGACCTCGTACGGATTGTCGATACATGAGTTCGCCCTTCTCCGTTGAAGGTCTGGTCTGACGCACTCGTACTTCCCTTGGAAGCCTGGTCCACGCCTACCCGGCAATTTGATTCATATCAAGCAATCCGTTTGCCACATCTTCACGTTGTTCATTTAAAACATCGGGTTATGGTTTGATGGGTGGATCGGAGTCCGTATGACCCTGGAAGAGAATGACAAGAGAGAGGTGGGAGAGTGGTCACAGGGTGGCAAGAATGGTGCAGTGCCGCACGATAATGCCCCCTGCTGGTGCTAGGGGGGAGGGCGGCGAGATCGGTTCAGCAGGTCTTCAGGGTTCAGCAGGTCTTAACCGTGGATCAGTACATGGCCAGTTGGGTGGCGTCACGCTCGCAGCTGAGGAAGGCGGAGTTTTCCAGCCATTCGGGATCGGGGAAGTAGGCGAACAGGTAATGCTCTTCCTTGATGCTGTCGATCAGCGGATAGGTCACTTCCTGGCGTACCGCCGGGCAGCCGTGACTGCGCCCCAGCCGGCCGGTCTGGCGGATGAAGGCCTCGCTGACGTAGTCGGCGCCGTGGATCACGATGGCACGCTGATAGGCAAGGTCGTTGACGCCTGGCTCCAGCCCTTCCAGGCGCAGAGAGTAGCCGTTGCGTCCGTAGTAGCTGTTCATGGTGCGAAACAGGCCGAGGCTCGACTGGTAGCTCTCGGGTGTGTTGGAGAACACCGTGGCCTCGGCATCGCCCGAGCCGCGGCCATGGGAAACCAGCTCCTCGAACATCAGGCGCTGCTGGGCCAGGTCGAAGACCCACAGGCGCGGCTCGGTGGAGGGGCGGGAGAAGTCGATGACGGCCAGGCGCCTGGCATCGGGCTCGGCGCAGGCCACGGCTTTGGCGGCCAGCTTCAGCACCACCGGGTTGGCGTCGGGAGCCAGGTTGGCCAGGGTCCGACTGAGCGGTGCGGGAGAAGGATACGAAAGCCCTGCCTGGCTCAGGAAGTTACCGGCATGGGCGGTGGGCAGGGTGACCAGCAGGGAGGCGGCCAGGGTCGAGAGCGGAAGTCGTAGCGTCGGTAGAAAGCGCATTGGCATGCCTATGGCGTTGCAACACCGCAGCGGCAGCGCCGCATACAGGGTAAACGTAAAGAAAAGTGAAGATGCACGGGCCCGGCTGGCTTGCAGCCACTAGCCAGGCACTATTATGAAGAGAGGGGCCAGGAAGGCCAGACCAGCCATCAACGGAGCAGGGGGGATCGATGCGCTTTATTACATGGATGGGAGTACTGGTGATGCTGCTTGTCGCCATGCCGGGAGCCTCGGCGGAGGAGCGGGCGCGCCAGGCGAGCGTTGACGATGCGGATGACAGGCCGAGCCTGTCGCGCGCGCTGGCCGATGAAAGCGAGTTGCTGCAGGCGTTCTATGCCCAGCGCGACCATCGACCGGCCTGGCGGGATGAGGAAACGATAGCCGGGCTCGTTTCAACGCTGCGTGCCCTCGATGAGGATGGCTTGACCCCCGAGGACTACCGTCCCGACGATATCGAGGCGGAATACCGCAGCGTGCGCGACGAGGACGCGGATAGCGAACGGCAAATCCACTACGAGCTATTTGCCAGCCGCATGTTGTTCACGGCGCTCGAACATCTGCAGCGGGGCAAGGTCGACCCCAAATCGCTGAGCGCGGATTGGGAGGTGCCGGTGGAGGCGCCCGACCTGGATCTTGCCGCGATATCGGATGCCATCGACCAGCAGCAATTCGACCGCATGCTGCTGGAGGCGCGACCGCCCTACACGCCTTACCAGCGCTTGCGTGAAGGGCTGGCTCGCTATCGCGACATCGAACGGCAGGGCGGCTGGGAGCGGCTGCCGGAACGCGATAGTGCGCTGCGTGTGGGAGACGACGACGACGACGTGGAGCTTCTGCGTGAACGTCTGGCCGTGGCCGGTGTGCTCGAAAATGGGGCGACCGACGACGGGGATGAAGACAACGGCGCCGCTTCCGGGGAGGCTCGGGAGGGCGCCGATCCGCGGCGTTTCGACAGCGACCTGGAAGCGGCAGTGCGCCGTTTCCAGCGGCGGCACCTGCTGGAGCCCGACGGCATCGTCGGACGTCAGACGCTTGCAGCGCTCAACGTTCCCGTCGAGCGGCGCATCGATCAGATTCGCCTCAACATGGAGCGTGCCCGCTGGTTGCTGCACGGCCTGCCCGAGGCCTATGTGCTGGTCGACATCGCCGGCTACGAGCTCAGCTACTTTCGTCCCGACGGTGAGGTCTGGCGCTCGCGTATCGTGGTGGGGCAGCCCTATCGGCGTACGCCGTCGCTGCGCTCCGAGATCACCCACATGACCGTCAATCCCACCTGGACGATTCCACCCACCATTCTGCGCCAGGACGTGCTGCCGGCGGTGCGCCGCGACCTGGGATATCTATGGCGTGAGCGCATCCAGGTACTGAGTCCTTCCGGGCAGCCGCTCGACCCCTGGCGGGTCGACTGGGACAATCCCGGCAACATCGTGCTGCGCCAGGCGCCGGGGCCGCAGAATGCACTGGGGCAGCTCGCCATCCGCTTTCCTAACGACCACATGGTCTATCTCCACGATACGCCGGCACAGGGAAATTTTTCGCGCTATCAGCGCGCCTTCAGCTCTGGCTGCATTCGCGTCGAGAACATTCGTGGACTGGCCCAACTGCTGTTCGACGATACCGACAGCGATCAGGACATCGACGCGCGCATCGACAGCGGAGAAACCCGCAACGTCTCGCTCGCCAACCGCATGCCGGTCATCCTGCACTACTGGACCGTCAACCCTGACGATGACGGTGCGCTCTCGTTCCGTCCCGATATCTACGAGCGTGACGACGAGCTGCTGCGCGAACTGGATCGCCCGCTGGAGCTGTGAGCCAGCGGGCGTGAAAAAAGCCCCGGCCACGTCCTGTGGCCGGGGCATGGCTAAGCCAGGCTTGCCCCGCAGCGGGGACAGACCGTGCGGGGGCTTTCGCTTGCAGCGGAGGCAGCGCCGGAAGTCGCTACGACTTCACTCTTGCCGGTGGCGATACGCTCCGGGTGGAGCGGTACCAGCTTGCCGCGTTCCCAGCGCAGGCCGATGTCCTTGAGCATGCGGGGATCGCAGTCGCGCAGCGAAGCATCGCGGCGGCGATTGGCGTAGTGGGCGCCCACGGCGCGTAGCAGACGACGGGTAGTGCGAAGTAGTGCCATGATCTCGGTCTCCTTGAGTGGAGGCCGGGAACTTGTGCGCGGTAGACGGGAAAAGTGCTATCCAGGCTTGGCCGCGACAAGTGCCGCGGCCAGCGTCCTTCAGGTGTCGTCGTTTCGACGGCCGGCCCACGGCAGCAGCAAACGGGTACGCATCGCGTTAATGGATACGCGATGTTGCCGACTTGCCTTGTTGCCTGGAAGTAGCCAGCGCATGAGGGACGTTTCTCGATGGGTAATGAACAATGGATTGTGCCGCATCGTCGATGCGACTCTTTTCTTATAGCCAATCGCTCAACAAGCGTCAACGAATGATCTAACGGTAGCCTTCCGCCTGCAGCCGGAACAGCCTGGCATAGCGGCCGTTCTGACCCATCAGGCTTTCATGGTTGCCGCGCTCGATGACCTTGCCATCGTCGATCACGAGGATCTGATCGGCGGCGCGCACGGTGGAGAAGCGGTGCGAGATGAGGATGGTCATCTTGTCGCGGCGGTGCTCGCGGAAGTCGGCATAGACGGCCGCTTCGGCGGCGGCGTCCATGGCCGCGGTGGGTTCGTCGAGCACCAGGATGTCGGCGCTTTCCCGCATGTAGGCCCGGGCCAGGGCGATCTTCTGCCACTGGCCACCGGAGAGCTCCTGGCCCCCTTTGAACCAGCGGCCGAGCTGGGTGTGATAACCGCCGGGCATGTTGCGGATGAACTCGTCGGCCAGGCCGCGTTCGGCCGCCTCCTGCCAGCGCGCTTCGTCGCCGAACGCCTCGACGTCGCCGGCGCCGAGGTTCTCACCCACCTTGAGCTGGTAACGCACGAAGTCCTGGAAGATCACGCCGATGCGCCGGCGCAGGGTCGCCACGTCCCATTCGTGCAGCTCGCTGCCGTCGAGCAGTATGCGCCCTTGGCTGGGCTCGTAGAGACGTGTGAGCAGCTTGATCAGCGTGGTCTTGCCCGAGCCGTTGGCGCCCACCAGCGCCAGGCTTTGCCCTGGCGCGAGGTGCAGCGTGATGTCCTGCAGCGCCGGCCGCTCGGCGCCAGGGTAGGTGAAGCCCACCCGCTCGAAGCGAATGCCGTCGCCGGGGTGGGCACCCTGGGTGAGGCGGCCGGGCTCGGCGGTCACCGGCTGCTCCAGGTACTCGTAGAGATTCGACAGGTAGAGGTTGTCCTCGTACATGCCGCTGATCGAGGTGAGGCTGGCCGACAGCGCCGCCTGGCCCTGCTTGAACACCATCAGGTACATGGTCATCTCGCCCAGGGTCAGCGCGCCCGAGATCGTTTCCGCCACCACCCAGGCATAGGCGCCGTAGAAAGCCAGTGTGCCGAGCAGACCGAGCAGAAAACCCCAGCTCTCGCGGCGGATGGTCAGGCGGCGGTCTTCGCCGTAGAGTGTCTCGAAGATCCGGCGATAGCGCTGCAGCAGCAGCGGCTCCAGCCCGAACAGCTTGACCTCCTTGATGCTGTCCTCCCGGGCCAGCACGGTCTCCAGGTACATCTGCATGCGGGTCTGAGGGGAGCGCCAGCGGAATAGACGGAAGGCGTCGCCGGAGAACTTGGCCTCGGAGACGAATACCGGCAGGGCGCCGATCACCAGGATCAGGATGGCCCAGGGCGAGAACTGCACCAGCAGCACGCCGAAGCTGACCAGCGAGATGGCATTCTGCAGCAGCGAAAAGGTCTTGTTGACCAGCCCCAGCGGACGGATCGAAGCCTCACGGCGCGCCCGGGTGAGCTTGTCGTAGAACTCGGAGTCCTCGAACTGGGCAAGCGACAGGGTGCCCGCCTTCTCCAGGATCATGACGTTGACCTTCTGACCCAGCAGCGCCCGCAGCAGCGACTGCTGTGCCGACAGGCCGCGCTGGGCCAGGGCGATGGCGGCAATGACTCCGGCTTCCGCCAGCACGTAGCGCAGCACCGGCCAGGCGCTCTCGAAGGTGAGGGAGGCGCCGGTCTCGCGATGATAAGCCATGGCCTCGACCACGGCATCGACGATTAGTTGGCCGATCCAGGCCGCCACCGCCGGCAGCACGCCGGCGACCAGGGTGCAGACCGCCAGCCCAAGGGTGAGGGGTCGGGAGGTTTGCCATACCAGTGCCAGCGCGCGGCGGCTGTAGCGGAACACGCCGAAGAAGGCGGTCAGGCGATTGCCACTGGCTGGCGGCGGGGCTGGGATGGCGCGGCGCATGGGTTAGCTGGAGACGACCAGGGAGTGGTGCTCAACAAACGACGCCCTGCACTGGGGCAGGGCGTCGTTTGACGTGCATCGGCGATGATATCGGATCAATCGTCGTCGCTCTCTGCGCTGGCGCTGGCCTGTGCCACTGCCGGCCCGGTCTGACCGGAGCGCAGCGTGGCGAGCAGCGGCTCGGCCTGGCGCTGGAAGGCCATCAGGCGTTGGCCTTCCAGACTCTTGCTTTCGGGCAGATCGACCTTCATGGCATCGACAGCCGTGTTGTTGACATGCACCTCATAATGCAGGTGCGGGCCAGTGCTGCGGCCGGTATTACCCGACAGTGCGATGCGCTCTCCCATGGTGACACGGTCGCCGCGGCTCACGATGGCGCGAGAAAGGTGGAGGTAGCGCGTGCGGTAACCGTTGTCGTGACGGACCACCAGATAGCGACCTGCCACCGGGTGGTTGCCCACCTTTTCCACGCGGCCGTCGGCCGGGGCGATGATCGGCGTGCCGATGGGCATGGCCCAGTCGGTGCCGCGGTGCGGGCTGACCCGGCCGGTGACCGGATGGGTACGGCGCGGATTGAACCCTGAGCTCATGCGATAGCTGCCCTCGAAGGGGTAGCGGGCGAAAGCGGGGTCAAGGCTCTGGCCATCCGGGGTGTAGAAGTTGTTGTCGTCGCTGTTGCGCACCAGGGTCAGGTCCATGCGCGCCCCGGTGTACTGAATCGCCAGTACGCGGGAGTCGAAGCTGCTGCCATCGATGATGTCGGATTCGACCAGCACCTTGAATTCATCGCCGCGGCGGGTGTCGCGGCGGAAGTCGAGCTTCTTCTCCAGCAGCCGTGTGACCTGTGCCACTTCGGTACTGGAGAGACCGGTGGACTGAGCGGAACGGGCAAAGCTGCCGCTCACGCTGCCGGCGAACAGACGCTGCGTGGCCTCGCCGGCACGTTCGATGGTGGCGACGTCGAAACCGTCTTCGTCGCGCTCGAGCAGGAAACCTTCACGGGCATTGCGCATCACGCGCAATGCCAGCAGTTGGTCGTGCTCGTCGAGCTGATATTCGAAGGTGTTGCCGACCCGCCAATGGGTCAGCAGGCGCTTGTCCGGGAGGCTGTCGAGCAGGCGCATGGCCTCGCTGTAGCCCATGCCCAGTTCATTCTGTGCCAGCACGGCGAAGGTATCGCCCTGCTCTACGGTATAGGTGCGCCATTCCGGCACGAAGGGCTCGGCAGCAGCAACCTCATGATCGAAGAGGATCGGGCCGTCCACGAACAGCGCCAGCTCTTCGTCAGGATAATCTTCGTAGGAGGTGGCATCGTCGAAGGAGGTGGCATCCGCCGCGGCCAGTGCTTCGTCATCGGTATGGATGTCGTCGAGCATGCCGTTGGCCAGGGTGCCGATCACCATCGCCATGTGCAGCGCCCCGGGGTCGAGCTCCGTTGTCAGTTCGATACCGCCGTCATCGGGCATGGTGGCGGTATCGAGCTCGGCAGCGGCTCTGACGGGGGTGGGCGGTGTCGCCTGTTCTGCCTGAGCCATAGCGACCCCGGAGAGGTCGATGATCTCGGTCGGCTTGAGCTGGGAGAGCGGAATGTAGTCTCGGGTGGCATCGATGGCCTGAGTGGCGATCTCGATGGCATCGGCGACGGAATAGCGGTCACTGTTGAGTGCGGGGAGGCCTGGTTGAGCCTCGGGCGACAGGGGGAACAGCACGGTTTCGGGAACCTGACCCTGACGCTGGGTATTCTCTACGACGGTAACGATCTTTTGTGCGCCCAGCACGGTCACCATGGTGGCAACGGGTAGCAGCAGCAACTTATGCGTGCGGGGCAGCGAATGAAGGATTCGCAACATTGGTATCGGCCATAAAAAAAGATGACAAGAATATAAAAAGGCATGGGAACCTTAACCCATGATATATGGCCTGCCTAGACTGTACGTGCATACAGCAAGGTGCGCCCCGGCGCCTCACTGTCGAGACCCCGGGCCGTCAAGTGTTGTCGAACACTGTTCAACAATGTTCATTGAACGTGAAGAAAAGAGGGAAGACAACCCCTTTTCGGTAACTTTTACTGAACCGCCTGTTTAGTCAGTGAAGGTACCGTTGCGGTAGTCACGCAGGGCCTGCTCGATCTCGTGCATGCTGTTCATCACGAACGGACCGTAATGAGCGATCGGTTCGCGGTGAGGTGTGCCCGCCAGCAGCAGGCACTGGGCGCCAGGCTGGCTGGAAAGGGCCACCGAATCGCCGGGGCTTAGCCTGGCCAGCTGACCGGCGGCCACATTCTCCCCCTCGATCTGCAGAGTGCCTTCGAAGACGTAGACGGCCAGTGTCTCGCTCGGCGCCGTGAGTGTGAGCTTCCCATCGGCCTCGAAGCGGGCATGGGCCACGCCGCCACTGCCCGCCAGGGCGTCCAGAGGTCCCGACACGCTCTCGCCTTGCTGTGTCGACCAATTGCCACCGAGAGCAATCAGCTCTGCCTTCTCTTTCTTAAGGCGCGGCATCTCGTCGCTGCGCACGTCGCGATAGCGCGCCGCACTCATCTTTTCCCGGGCGGGCAAGTTCAACCACATCTGGAAGCCATGCAGCCCCTGGCTGTCGGTGAGCGGCATTTCCGAGTGCACGATGCCGCGCCCGGTGTGCATCCACTGGGCGTCGCCGGCCTGGATGGTGCTGCTGTGCCCCAGGTGGTCCTCGTGGGTGATGCCGCCATGCACAATGTAGGTCAGCGTCTGGATGCCGCGGTGCGGATGCGGCGGGAAGCCGCCGATGTAGTCGTCAGGACGGTCGGAGCCGAGCTCGTCGAGCATCAGGAAGGGGTCGAGCTCGCCGTCGAAGCAGTGGATACGCTGGATATGAACGCCGTCGCCATCCTGGCTGGGGTGGCTGTGAAACAGGCGCTCGATGCGCCGGATGCTGGGGCTGGTGGCCATGACTTGCAGTCTCCAATGATGGATATGACTGGTATTTTAGGCCGTTTTTTTCGAAGATTAATCGCAACGTTTCGCACTTTTCATTCGAGGAAGTCGAATATGTCTCGCGTTACCCTGGCCCAGTGGCAGATGCTTGCGGCAGTCGTCGATCACGGCGGCTTCGCTCGCGCCGCCGAGGTGGTCCACAAAAGTCCCTCCACGCTCAATCATGCCGTACACAAGCTGGAGCAGCAGCTTGGCGTCAAAGTGCTGGAACCCGTTGGGCGGCAGGTACGGCTGACCGATGCGGGGGAGCTGCTGCTGCGCCGGGCGCGTCAACTGATCGAGAGTGCCGAGGCGCTGGAGGACGTAGCCGGCCGGCTCTCCGAAGGCCTCGAGGCGGAAGTGGTGCTGTCAATCGACCAGATATTTCCCAACGCCGCGCTGGCGGTGGCGTTAAGTCGCTTTTCCGCCGCTTACCCCTATGTGCGCGTGCAGCTCCACGAAACGGTGCTCAACGGCGGCATAGAGATGCTCTACGACGGCCGCGCCGATATCGCCATATCGGGTCTGGCGGCTCAGGGGTTTCTTGGCGAGCCGCTGGTCACCGTGCGTTTCGTTGCGGTGGCGCATCACGAGCATGAACTGCATGGGCTCGAGCGGCAGCTCGATCTGCGCGATCTGCAGCGGCATCGCCAACTGGTGGTGCGCGACTCGGCGCTGCGCCAGTCGATGGATGCCGGTTGGCTCAAGGCCGAGCAGCGCTGGACGGTTAGCCATCTCGAAACCTCCATCGACATGGTACGGCGTGGCCTGGGCTTTGCCTGGCTGCCCGAGACCCGCATCCACACTGACTTGGAGAGCGGCGTGCTGCGACCGCTGCCGCTTGCGGCCGGTGGGGTCCGCGAGGTGCCCATGCAGATGATCTTCCGCGACCGGGACCGGGCCGGCCCCGCCACCCGTGCCATGGCGCGTGCGCTCAAGGAAGCCGTGGCGAGTGAATGTACGGGTCGAGTGTGACCGTTCGGAATTTTCATTGCATGAAACGGAAAAACTGCGCTTGAGCGAGAGGCCGAACGGTTTACTCTGACTAGCAAATTCTGTTTGCCGGAGAACGTTATGGGCCTGCTGATCGACGGAAAGTGGCACGACCAGTGGTACGACACCAAGAAGCACGGCGGCGAGTTCGTACGCGAATCCGCCAAGCTGCGCGACTGGGTCACGCGTGACGGCAGCGCCGGCCCCGAGGGCCATCGCGCCGTGCCGGCCGAGGCGGGGCGCTTCCATCTCTATGTCTCGCTGGCCTGTCCTTGGGCGCATCGCACCCTGATCATGCGCAAGCTCAAGGGGCTGGACGACCTGATCGGAGTTTCCTGGGTCAGCCCGCTGATGCTCGACCAGGGCTGGACCTATCACAAGGACGAAGGCGCCAGCGGCGATCCGGTCAACGGCGTCGACTATCATCGCGAACTCTACACGCTGACCGATTCCCGCTATACCGGCCGGGTCACGGTGCCGGTGCTGTGGGACAAGCACGAGCGGCGCATCGTCAACAACGAGTCGGCCGAGCTGGTGCGGATGTTCAGCGATGCCTTCGATGACCTGACCGGCAACCGTCTCGACTTCTATCCCCTCGACCTGCGCGAGACCATCGATGCGATCAACGATGACGTCTACGACCACATCAACAACGGGGTCTACAAGTCGGGCTTCGCCACTGAGCAGGCGGTCTACGAGAAGCACGTCACGGCCCTGTTCGAGGCGCTCGACCGGGTCGAAAGACGGCTGACCGAGCACCGTTATCTGGCCGGGGAGTGGCTCACTGAGGCCGACATCCGCCTGTTCACCACCCTGGTACGTTTCGATGCGGTCTACTATGGCCACTTCAAGTGCAACTTCCGCCGCATCGAGGACTACCCCAGCCTCTCGAACTACCTGCGTGAGCTGTACCAGTGGCCGGGCGTGGCCGAGACGGTGAGCCTGGAGCACATCAAGCGCCACTACTATTACAGTCACGACACCATCAATCCGACCCGCATCGTGCCCAAGGGGCCGCTGCTCGACTTCGACCGGCCCCACGACCGCGAGCGGTTGCCGGGGCAGGGCATTCGCGAGAAGGCTTAACGGTTCTTGGCCAGCCAGCGGTCCAGGGCGTTGGCGAACTCGCGCCGGTCACCGTCGCTGTAGCCCTTGGGCCCGCCGGTGTGTTCGCCGCTGGAGCGCATCGTTTCCATGAAATCGCGCAGCTGTACCTTGGCGCGAATGTTGTTCTTGTCGAGCATCTCGCCGCGGGTGGTCATCACCGCGGCGCCCTTGTCGATGGCCTCCATGGCCAGCGGCAGGTCGGAGCTGATCAGCAGATCCCCTGCGGCGAGGCGCGCCACGATCTCGTTGTCGGCGGCGTCGAAGCCATGACTCACCGACAGCGACTTGACCCACTTCGAGGGCGGCAGCGGGATCGAGTGGTTGGCCACGAACCAGGTGGGCGTGGTGGTGCGCTCGGCGGCGCGAACGATGATCTCGCGCGCTACCTTGGGGCAGGCATCGGCATCGACCCAAAGCGTGGGCATGCGGCAGGGCTCCTCGAAGTCAAATGAAGGTTATGTGTGAGCGCAGCGTTGAAAGTACTGGTCAGGAAACCAGTCTTGATGTTAGCATGCGCGCTCCTCGCATGTGTTGACCCCGCCATCATGACGATTCGCTCCGAGCGCCGCGCGTTCGAGAGGCAATCACCGAGACCGACAGCGATCCGCTGCAACGTCCGAGATGTGAAGATGGAGCGCTACAGGATGCCGCCAACCGGGCGACATCGGCGCAAAAAGGTCGCCACAGCGGTTCCCGCCGATGGCGCGAACCGGATGCCAGGTGCGACCGGCATCCCACGATAACGTGATCCGCTCTGTCCAGGCCCTATCGGCCAGTGAAGACAGAGCCACCGACCTGCCAAGAGCGGTGTCGGGGATGCCTCAATGTGATTTGCCGGCGAGTGCCGGCCTACCAAGGTGTGATTGATGACCTCGACTTCTGTCGCCTCGCCGAGCTTCGGCGATCTTGCTCTGCTGCCTGCCGTTCTCGCCGCTGTCGAAACACTGGGTTACGAAACTCCTTCACCGATTCAAACACAGACCATTCCTGCGCTGCTGGAAGGTCGTGACATGCTGGGCCAGGCGCAGACCGGCACCGGCAAGACCGCTGCCTTCGCGCTGCCCCTGCTGTCGCGGCTCGAGCTGACTCGCCGCGAGCCCCAGGTGCTGGTGCTGGCACCGACCCGTGAGCTGGCCCAGCAGGTGGCCGTCTCCTTCACCAAGTACGGCCAGAACCTGCAGGGTCTGGAAGTGGCCACCCTGTGCGGTGGCCAGGAATATCGTGAACAGCTGGGTGCGCTGAAGCGCGGCGCCCAGGTAGTCGTGGGTACCCCGGGCCGGGTGATCGATCACCTCGACCGCGGCAGCCTCAAGCTCGACGGCCTCTCCGCCCTGGTGCTGGACGAAGCCGACGAGATGCTGCGCATGGGCTTCATCGACGACGTCAAGCGCGTGGTCGCCGATACCCCCAAGGACGCTCAGCGCGTGTTCTTCTCCGCCACCCTGCCGGCCGAGATCGAGCGCATCGTCAATCGCTACCTAGTCGATCCGGTCAAGGTTGCCATCGAGTCGCGTACCACAACCGGCGAGAACATCGAGCAGCGCCTGGTGCGGGTCGACGGCGGGGCCAAGCTGGAAGCGCTGGCACGTATCCTCGAGGTCGAGCCGGTGGATGCCGCCATCGTCTTCGTACGCACCCGTGCCGCCTGTACCACGCTGATGGAGCAGCTCTCCGCCCGTGGCGTGAACGTGGCCAGCCTCTCCGGCGACCTCGATCAGAGCCTGCGTGAGCGCACCATCCAGCGCCTCAAGCGCGGCAAGGTCGACGTGCTGATCGCCACCGACGTGGCCGCTCGTGGCCTCGATGTGCCGCGTATCACCCACGTCTTCAACTACGACCTGCCCCAGGACAGCGAAGCCTATACCCACCGTATCGGCCGTACCGGCCGGGCGGGACGTACCGGCATCTCGATCACCTTCGTGGGCTTCCGTGAAGGCCGCAAGGTGGGCTGGATCGAGCAGGCTACCGGCCAGCGCATGACCGAGATGGCGCTGCCCGACGAAGCGGCCATTCGCGCCCATCGTGACGAGGTGTTCCATCAGCGCATCATCGGTTCCCTGACCGCCGGAGCCGACGAGCAGCGTGCGCTGGTCGAGCGGCTGGTGGCGGAAGGTCACGATCCGATCGAGCTGGCCTGCGCCTTTGCCGCTCTGGCACGTGCCGACGAGGCCCCCATCGGTCGCCTGCAGGCGCCGCGCAAGGAAAGGGCCGACCGGGGTGAGCGTGCCCCGCGCGACGGCAAGCCGCCGCGTCGCGACCGTGGCCCGAGCGAGGGCATGACCCGTTATCGCGTCGCCGTCGGTCACAAGGACGGCGTCAAGCCGGGCCAACTGGTCGGCGCCCTGGCCAACGAGGGGGGCATCGAAGGTTCGCGGATCGGTCGTATCGACATTCGCAACGCCTTCTCGGTGGTGGAACTGCCGAGTTCGCTGCCGCCCAGCATCCTGGCCAAGATGGCCCGCGCCCGCGTCGCCGGCCGTGCGCTGGAGATCAGCGAAGACAGCGGTGCCCCCGAGCGTGCCCCGCGCCGTCGCCGTGAAGACGGCGATGCACCGGTGCGTCGCCGCACCAGCGCTTGATCGCACCCTCGGCCGCTACGGCGGCCGAGACGCACGACACCCAGTCCGGGTACCGGCCTGGGTTTTTTTATGCTCAGGGCAAGCGATCACGGCCATGGTGCGCGCAGCGTCGGCCGGCCGCTCAGAGCGCTTTCACTACGGTGGCACGGCTGGCTGACACGAAGCGCAGCGGATTGCGTAGTGGCCTGCCAAATTCGGGAAGGCTGATCTCGAAGCGGTCGCCGTCCCGGGTCTGGATGCCGTCGGCGAAACTCAGCGTGGCGGTGCCGAAGAAGTGCACGTGGACGTCGCCGGGGCGCCGAAAGTTTGGGTATTTGAAGTGGTGATGCTCCAGGTTGGCCAGGCTGTGGGCCATGTTGGCCTCGCCGGTGAGGAAGGGCTTCTCCCACACGGTATCGTTGTCGCGCACGACGCGGCTGGTGCCTTCCAGGTGCGTTGGCAGCTCGCCGACCAGCAGCTCGGGGCCGAAGCTGCAGGCGCGCAGCTTGGAGTGGGCCAGCCACAGGTAGTTGAAGCGCTCGGTGACGTGATCGGAGAACTCGTTGCCCAGCGCGTAGCCCACCCGCCAGGGCTGGCCGTCGTCGTCGATCACGTAGAGCCCGGCCAGCTCCGGCTCCTCGCCGGCATCCTCGGCGAAGTGCGGCACGGGGATCGCGGCCTCCGGGGCGACGACACAGCCGCCGTCGCCCTTGTAGAACCACTCCGGCTGGGCGCCGGTCTCGCCGGGGGCGGGCTTGCCCCCTTCCACGCCGAGCTTGAACATGCGCATCGAATCGGTCAGGGCTGCGTCATCGACCTGAGCCTTGGCATGCATGGCATCGCGGGTATCGGCGCTGCCCAGGTGAGTGAGGCCGGTGCCGGTGACCAAGCAGTGGGCCGGGTCGGGGTGGGTCAATGGCGGCAGCAGGCGCTTTTCCTCGATCAGCTGAGGATAGTCGAGGCGGGTGTCGGTGAGCGCCGCCTCGACGGCTGCCGCCAGCGACTGCCCCGCGGTGAGGGCGCGGCGGGCGAGGGTGTAGGTATCGGCATCGAGCAGGCGAACCACCCGGTCGCTTTCGACCCGGGCGGCATGGACCCGGCCCCGATGCTCGCATTGAATCAGACGCATGGTGCAGCTCTCCTGGGGGTGTCGCCTCGATGGCTGGCCAAGGGTAGGCAAGGATTGTATGTTCAACATATAAATTCCAATGTTCAATTTATACTTTCGTATCGCTATCTCCAATCGCGCTGACGCAAGGGAAGCGCAGAGCCAGTAGAAGGAGACACCATGACCGTCATCACACTAGGCCTGGTCGGGGCCGGCAAGATCGTCCGCGACCAGCATCTGCCGGCCCTGGCCGAGAGCCGCGACTTCCGCCTGCTGGCGACGGCGGACCCCCGCGCGCGCCTCGCGTCGATGCCCGGCTATGCCAGCCTGACGGAGATGCTCGAAGCGCATCCCGAGCTGGAGGCGGTGGCCATCTGCACGCCGACGCATCTGCGCTATTCGCAGGCGCGCATTGCCCTCGAGCGGGGCAGGAGCGTGCTGCTGGAGAAGCCGCCCGGCGCGACCCTGAGCGAGGTGGAGGAGCTGGTCGAGCTGGCCGAGCGTCATGGCGGCACCCTGTTTGCGGCCTGGCATTCGCGCTTCGCCCCGGCCGTGGCGGAGGCTCGCGACTGGCTGCGCGAGCGGCGCATTCAGCGGGTCGAGATCGACTGGCGTGAAGACGTGCGGGTGTGGCACCCGGGCCAGGCGTGGATCTGGGAGCCGGCCGGCATGGGGGTGTTCGACCCCGGCATCAATGCGCTGTCGATCGCCACCACGATACTGCCGCGGGCCTTTTTCCTGCGCGATGCGCGGCTGTGGATCCCGAGCAACTGCCAGGCGCCCATCGCCGCGGCGCTGACCTTCAGCGACGCCGAGGGCACGCCCATCGTGGCCGATTTCGACTTCCGCCAGCCGAGCCCGCCGATCTGGAGCATTCACGTGGAGACCGAGGCGGAGCGGCTTAGCCTGCTGCGGGGAGGCTGCCGGTTGGAGCTCGACGGCCGCTGCCTGCTCGACGCCGAGGAGCGCGAATACCCGAATCTCTATGCCAGGTTCGCCGAACTGATCCGACAGCGACGCAGCGATGTCGATCTGGCGCCGCTGCGCCATGTGGCGGACGCCTGTCTCTCCGCCTGGCGCGAGCCGACCGAGCCCTTTATCGAGTGAACTACAGCAGACCCTGCTGGCGTTGGTGCCCAATCAGCTCCCGCAGCATGGTCATGAGGGTCGCCGCTCCCGGGGATAGGCGTCGACGCCGCAGGCTCACCAGGCCGAACGGCTGCACGCTGAGGCGCTGATGGAACGGCAGGATGCGAAAGCGCGTCGGGGCGCACAGCAGATCGGCGACCTGGCGCGTCATGGCCGTGATCGTATCCGAGCGGTCGATCAGGGCCAGTGCCACCAGGATGTCGGTGGTGTCGACGACCTGCGCCGGAGGTTCGACGGCGTGGTAGAGGAACAGCGCGTCGACCCGCTGGCGCATCAGTGCCCCCTGGGGCTGCAGCGCCCACGGATAGACAGCCATGGCCTCGAGCATCAGCGGGTCGGCGCCCGTGAGCGGATGGCCCTCGCGGCAGACGAAGCAGATCTCCTCCTCGCCGATCTCCTCGAACACGAACGGCTCGGACGAAAAGCCGGCCGGTATCCGCGTAATGGCGAAATCGAGCTCGCCCTCCAGCAGCCTCGGCACCAGCCGCTTGCTGACGTCGACCTCGACGCTGACCTTGAGCCTGGGATGGCTGCGGTGTACCCGCTCGATGGCGCTGGCCAGCAGCGTCACCGCCGGTGCCATCACGGTGCCGATGGCCACCTTGCCGGCATTGCCCTGGCACAGGGCGTTGAGCTCCTCACCGGCGTTGTGCAGCTCCGAGAGCATGGTCTGCGCGTGTCGGACCATCACTTCCCCGTACCAGTTCGGGTCGAGACCGCGGGGGTGCCGATCGAACAGCCTGATCCCCAACTGGGCTTCGACATCCCCCAGCAGCTTCGAGGCGGCGGGCTGGCTGATGCCCAGCTGTGCCGCCGCGCGATGCAGGTTGCGCTGCTCGTCGAGGGCGAGAAAGAGCTGGAGATGGCGCAACTTTAGTCGTGCCTGAAGGAACCAGTCGTCATCCAGGGGGCGCATGGTGACTCTCCGCTTCGCCTGTCGATATCTATTTGTATATCGATTCTTCGCATGAAGGATATTGGTTGGTTATGTCAGGCCTGTCTACTGTAGCGGCTGTACCTGCGACACCCCCGTCGCGGCAACAACAACAATCCTCCGCAGCAGGAGACGACACATGCCAATCACTACCACGCTTTCCCGACTGGCGCTGGGCGGCGCCCTGGCTCTGGCAACGCTGGGCGGCGCCCAGGCCCAGGACGACGTGCGCATCGGTTTCATCGTCAAGCAGCCCGAGCAGGCCTGGTTCATCAATGAGCAGCGGGCCGCCGCCGAACGCGGCGAGGAGCTCGGCTTCCGCGTGGTGCGCCTGGCCGGCAGAGATGGCCAGGAGGTGCTCAGCGCCATCGACAACCTCTACTCCCAAGGCGCTCAGGGCTTCGTCATCTGTCCGCCCGACGTACGCCTGGGGCCGGCCGTCATGAACCGCGCCAATCAGTACGGCATGAAGGTAATCACGGTCGACGATCAGTTCGTCGACGGCAGCGGCGAACCGCTCGAAGGCGTGCCTCACCTGGGCATGTCCGGCTACCAGATCGGCCGCCAGGTGGGCGAGGCGCTAGCCGCAGAGATCGAGGCGCGCGGCTGGGATCCGCAGCAGGTCGCCGCGCTGCGCATCACCAACAACGAACTGCCCACCGCCCGGGAGCGTACCGACGGCGCCAGCGACGTGCTGCTCGAGTGGGGCTTCCCCGAGGCCAACATCTTCGATGCCCCGCAGCAGAGCACCGATACCAACAGCGCCTTCTCTGCCGCTTCGCCCGTGCTCTCCCAGCGCAGCGAGTTCGAGCACTGGATCATCTACGCCCTCAACGAGGAGAGCGTGCTGGGCGGTGTGCGTGCCACCGAGCAGTACGGCCTCGGCGCCACCGACGTGATCGGCGTGGGCATCAACGGTTCCGGGGCGGCCTTCGCCGAGTTCTCGCGCAGCAACCCGACCGGCTTTCACGGCACCGTGGCGGTGAGCTCCACCCAGCACGGGCGCCAGACGGCGGAGAACCTCTATCGCTGGATCACCGAAGACGTGGAGCCGCCGGCCAACACCGAAACCACCGGTACTCTGATGACGCGCGACAACTGGCAGGACGTGCGCGCCGAACTCGGGCTGTGAACGTGACGGCCCATGCGAGCGGGAGAACGCCATGACCGAACCCTATCTCCGCTTCGACGGCATCAGCATGGTCTTTCCCGGCGTGCGAGCGCTGGACGGGGTCAGCTTCGGTGCCCATGCCGGCCAGGTGCATGCGCTGATGGGCGAGAACGGCGCCGGCAAGTCGACGCTGCTCAAGGTGCTCAGCGGGGTCAACCGTCCCAGCGAAGGGGCGCTGTGGATCGACGGCGAGCGCCACGTGTTCGCCAACGCCCGCGAGGCGCTGGCTCAGGGCATCGCCATCATCTACCAGGAGCTGACCCTGTCGCCGAACATGACGGTGGCCGAGAACCTGCTGCTGGGCCAGTTGCCCACCCGCCATGGCTTCATCAAGCGCCGCCAGCTGCGTGAGCGGGCGCTGGCGATCCTTGCCGATCTCGGCGAGGGCGACATTCACCCCTCGACCAAGGTCCGCGAACTCTCCATCGGCCAGCAGCAGATGATCGAGATCGGCCGCGCGCTGCTGCGCAACGCCCGCATCATCGCCTTCGATGAGCCCACCAGCAGCCTGTCCGTTCAGGAGACGCGTCAGCTCAAGCGCATCATCTCCCGGCTGCGCGAAGAGGGCCGTGTGGTGCTCTACGTCACCCACCGCATGGAGGAGGTCTTCGACATGTGCGATGCGGTCACCGTGTTCCGCGACGGCAAGCACATCCGCACCCATGCCAGCCTCGCCGCCCTGGATCACGACACCCTGGTCAGCGAGATGGTCGGCCGCGATATCGAGGACGTCTACGGCTACCGCGAGCGAGAGCGGGGCGAGGTGATCCTGGAGATCGACGCCATCGAGGGGCGGGGGCTGAAGGCGCCGGTGAGCTTCGAGGTGAGGCGTGGCGAAGTGTTCGGCCTGTTCGGTCTGGTCGGCGCGGGGCGCAGCGAGCTGATGCGGCTGGTGTGCGGCGCCGAGAGGGCCAGCGCGGGCGAGGTGCGCTTCCAGGGCCAGGCGCGGCGCTTCGCCAGCCCCGGCGAGGCGATCCGCATGGGGATCGCCATGTGCCCCGAGGATCGCAAGTCCCAGGGCATCTTCCCGGTGGCCAGCGTCGCCGACAACCTCAACATCAGCTGTCGGCGCTTCTTCAGGCGCTGGGGCGTGCTGCGCGACACCCGTCGCGAGCGCGCCAACGCCGAGGCGTACATCCAGCGGCTCAGCATCAAGACCCCGGGCCCGCGCACGGCCATCGGCACGCTCTCGGGCGGCAACCAGCAGAAGGTGATCCTGGCACGCTGGCTGGCCGAGAAGATCGAGCTGTTCGTGGTCGACGAGCCGACCCGCGGCATCGACGTGGGCGCGCGCCGCGACATCTACACCCTGCTCTTCGACCTGACCGAACAGGGCAAGAGCGTCGTGGTGATCTCCAGCGACCTGGCCGAAGTGAGTTCGATCTGCGACCGCATCGGCGTCATGCGCGACGGCGCCCTGGTCGAGGTCGTGCCGCGCCACGAGGCCACCCAGGAACGCCTGCTGGGGCTGGCCCTGCCCGCCTGACGACTCGCCCGACAACATCAACGACAGAGAGAGACGCCATGACAACCCATAAATTTGCCGGGCGGGGCGGTAGCGTGGCTGCCGCTCCGCCGCGCCGGGGGCTGCCCAAGCCCCTGCGCACCCTGCTCGACACCTCCGGCCTGATCGCCATCTTCGTGATCCTGTTCGTGGCGCTGGCTGTGTTCATCCCCGGCTTTCTCACCGGGCGCAACATGGTGGGGCTGCTGCTCTCGATCACCCTGATCGGCACCATCGCCACCACCATGATGATGGTACTGGCGCTGGGCGAGGTCGATCTCTCGGTGGCCTCCATCGTCGCTTTCGCCGGCGTCGTCGCCGCCGTGGTCACCTCGACCTCGGGCAGCGTGGCGATCGGCGTGCTCGGCGGCGTGCTCGCCGGGGGCGCGGTAGGGGCCTTCAACGGCTTCGTGGTGGCGAAGTTCGGCATCAATTCGTTGATCGCCACGCTCGCTTCGATGGAGTTCGTGCGCGGTCTGGCCTACATCACCTCCCGCGGCGATGCGGTGATGATCACCGTGCCCGAGTTCTTCGACCTGGGCAGCGCTGCCTTCCTCGGCCTGACCCTGCCGGTGTGGACCATGATCGCCTGCTTCGTGATCTTCGGCGTGCTGCTCAACATGACCGCCTTCGGGCGCAACGTGCTGGCCACCGGCGGCAACGCCGAGGCGGCAGCCCTGGCCGGGGTCAACGTGCGCCGGCTCAAGGTCATCGTCTTCGGCCTGCAGGGGGTGGTGGCCGGCATCGCCGGGGTGCTGCTCGCCTCGCGCATGGGGCTGGGCGATCCCAACACCTCGATGGGCCTGGAGCTGGCGGTGATCTCGGCCTGCGTGCTGGGCGGCGTGGCGCTTTCCGGCGGTGTGGCCACCATCACTGGCGTGCTGGTGGGCGTGCTGATCATGGGCTGCGTGCAGAACGCCATGGGGTTGCTCAACGTGCCCACTTTCTATCAGTACCTGGTACGCGGCGCGATCCTGCTGCTGGCGGTGATGTTCGACCGCTGGAAGCAGACCCGACGCCAGCGTGCGTGATCCTTCGGTTTCAGGAGACCTCGTATGACCGACCGCAAGCGTCCCTTGCGTAGTGCCCAGTGGTTCGGCAGCGCCGACAAGAACGGCTTCATGTACCGCAGCTGGATGAAGAACCAGGGTATCCCGGACCATGAGTTCGAGGGCAAGCCGATCATCGGCATCTGCAACACCTGGTCGGAGCTCACGCCCTGCAACGCGCACTTCCGCAAGCTGGCCGAGCACGTCAAGAAGGGGGTGCTGGAGGCGGGCGGTTTTCCGGTGGAGTTCCCGGTGTTCTCCAACGGCGAGTCGCTGTTGCGGCCCACGGCCATGTTCACCCGCAACCTGGCGAGCATGGACGTGGAGGAGTCGATCCGCGGCAACCCGCTGGACGCCGTGGTACTGCTGGTGGGCTGCGACAAGACCACCCCGGCGCTGCTGATGGGCGCGGCGAGCTGCGACATCCCTACCATCGTGGTCAGCGGCGGGCCGATGCTCAACGGCAAGCACGAGGGACGGGACATCGGCTCGGGCACCGTGGTCTGGCAGCTCTCCGAGCAGGTCAAGGCGGGCAAGATCTCGATTCACGAGTTCATGGCCGCCGAGGCCGGCATGTCGCGCTCGGCGGGCACCTGCAACACCATGGGCACGGCCTCGACCATGGCCTGCATGGCCGAGGCGCTGGGTACCTCGTTGCCGCACAACGCGGCAATTCCCGCGGTGGATGCGCGGCGCTACGTGCTGGCGCACCTCTCCGGCAACCGCATCGTCGAGATGGTCGAGGAGGACCTGCGGCTCTCCAAGGTGCTCACCCGTCAGGCCTTCGAGAATGCCATTCGCACCAACGCCGCCATCGGCGGCTCGACCAACGCGGTGATCCACCTCAAGGCGATCGCCGGGCGCATCGGCGTCGAACTCGATCTCGACGACTGGAGTCGCATCGGCCGCGGTACGCCGACCCTCGTCGACCTGCAGCCTTCGGGGCGCTTCCTGATGGAGGAGTTCTACTATGCCGGCGGTCTGCCGGCGGTGCTGCGCCGGTTGGGTGAGGCCGACCGCCTGCCGCACAGGGAGGCGCTGACGGTCAACGGCAGGACCCTGTGGGACAACGTCAAGGAGGCACCGCTCTACAACGACGAGGTGATTCGCCCGCTGGAGCGGCCTCTGCGTGAGGATGGCGGCATGTGCGTGCTGCGCGGCAACCTGGCGCCGCGCGGGGCGGTGCTCAAGCCCTCGGCGGCGAGCCCCGAGCTGATGATTCATCGCGGCCGGGCGGTGGTGTTCGAGGATTTCGACGACTACAAGGCGCGCATCAACGACCCTGATCTGGAGGTGGATGCCAGCAGCGTCCTGGTGATGAAGAACTGCGGCCCGCGCGGCTACCACGGCATGGCCGAGGTGGGCAACATGGGGCTGCCGGCGAAGCTGCTCGAGCAGGGCGTGACCGACATGGTACGCATCTCCGATGCGCGCATGAGCGGTACCGCCTACGGCACCGTGGTGCTGCACGTAGCGCCCGAGTCCGCCGCCGGCGGGCCGCTCGCCGCGGTGCGCGACGGCGACTGGATCGAGCTCGACTGCGATGCCGGCACGCTGCATCTGGAGGTCGACGATGCCGAGCTCCAGACCCGCCTGGCCGAACGCGATCCCACCGCCGAGTCGCGCCGGATCGCCAGTGACGGCGGCTATCGCCAGCTCTACATCGAGCGAGTGCTGCAGGCCGACGAGGGCTGCGATTTCGACTTCCTGCGCGGTTCGCGCGGGGCCGACGTGCCGAGACACTCCCATTGATGCGACTGGCGGGTGAGCGACGCCTGGTGGAAGGGGCGATGATCCAGCGCATATGGCGGGGCAGGGCGCAGCTGGGCGAAGGGCCGCTGTGGTGCCCCGGGCAGGGCGAAGCGGGCCGGCTGCTGTTCGTCGATATCCTGCGGCGCGCGCTGTACGTGCATGACTTTGCCAGCGGCACGACCCGCGGCTGGCCGCTCGAGGAAGCATGCTGCTGGCTGGTGCCCCGTGCCGACGGCGACGGCTTCATCGCCGGGCTCGCCTCGCGGCTGGTGCACCTGCGCCTCGACGAGCACGGGCCGCGCATCGTCGGTGACTGGGTCACCCCCGAGGAGCCGGCGGGCAACCGCTTCAACGACGCGGCAGTGGATGGCCGTGGGCGGCTCTGGTTCGGTTCGATGAGCGAGAATGAGCAAGAGAGCGGTGAGCCGGGGCAGGGCGCCCTCTATCGCCTCGATGGTGCAGGCCTGCGCCGGGTCGATCAGGGCTACGGGGTCGCCAACGGGCCCGCCGTGAGCCCCGACGGCAGGACGCTCTATCACAGCGATACGGCGGCCGGTATCGTCTACGCCTACGAGCTTGCGGCGGACGGCGAGCTGACCGGCAAGCGCGAGCACCTGCGCTTCCACGGTGCCCAGGGCTATCCGGACGGCATGACCTGCGACGTCGAGGGCGGCCTGTGGGTCGCCCATTGGGGCGGCGGCCGTGTCAGCCGCTTCCTGCCCGACGGCACCCTGGACGAGACCCTGCTCCTGCCCGCCTCGCGGGTGACCTCCTGCGCCTTCGGCGGGCCCGAGCTGGACCAGCTCTACATCACCACCGCCGCCGATGGCCGCGATCAGGAGGCGTTGGCGGGCAGCCTGTTCCGCGTGGCCCCGGGAGTGCGAGGGCTGGCCTCGCCCATGTTTTCCGCCTAGTCCGTCGCCTGGTTCAACTCCAGCCAGCTGCCCAGCGTGCTGTCTCCCGGCTCGATGCCCAGCGCCTCGGCGGTGCCCCGCAGCACCTCCCGGGCGGCCAGGAAGGCCTCGCGAGGCCGGCGGGCGCGAATCTCCTCCATCACCCGGCGATGGCGCTCGAAGCTGGCCGCGGGATCGGCGGTACTGTCGTTGGAGGTTTCCACCAGCAGATGGATCGAGGGGCGCAGAATGTGCGAGAGCTGCGCCCAGACGATGTTGTGACTGGCCTTGAAGATGGCCACATGGAAGGCGACGTCGTGCTCGCTGTAGCGCTGCCGCTCCTCTGCACTCTCGGCATGGAGATGGCGGCTCATGCCCTCCAGCGCCGTCTCGATGGCCACCAGGTCGAGCGCCTTGGCGCGCCGTGCCGCCATCATCGCCACGTAGGGCTCGACGTCCAGGCGGAAGGCGAGGATCTCGCGCTGGATGCGCGGGTTGGGGGAGGCGTAGCGGGTCATCCAGGCAGTCACCGCGGGATCGAGGATGTTCCACTCCTCGTAGTCGCGCACCTTGGAACCGTGACCGGAGATTCGCGCGATGATGCCCACGTCGACCAGCTGGCGCAGGTCGCTTCTCACCGCCGAACGGTTGATGGCGAACTGCTCGCAGAGGTCGATCTCCTTGGGCACGAAGTCACCGGGCTGGTAACGCCCGGAAAAGATGGCTTCGGCGAGGTATTCCGCCACGCTGGGGCGGGCGGGCCTGGCCGTGCGCTTGGGCGACGTTGCGGTCATGGCGGCTCATGTCGATGATCTGCCTCGCAAAGTGCCATATGTTCAACATACCGGCAATGCGGCCTAGGTCGCACTGGCGGGGCGTGCCGCCCTGCCAGTGCGTTGGCACTTTTCGGGCAAAGCCTAGCGGCGATGGGCTCGCCACTGGCGGATGCCGTAGGTCCAGGGCGGCAGCTCGTCGGAGCGGTCGACTCGGTTGACCAGCGCACCCAGCGCCGGGGTGGCGATGGTCACCCGGTCGCCGATGTGGTGGGTAAAGCCCTGGCCCTCGCCGTCGCGGTCCTGGATCGGCGAGAACATGGTGCCGAGGAACAGCATGAAGCCGTCCGGATACTGGTGGTGGGCGCCGACGGTCTGGCGTACCAGGTCCAGCGGGTCGCGGCTGATCTCGCGCATGTCGCTCTCGCCTTCGAGCAGGAAGTCGTCATCCTCGCCCTCGATACGCAGCGTCACCTGGGCCTGGCGTACGCTGTCGAGGGTGAAGTCCCGGTCGAACAGGCGGATGAACGGACCGATGGCGCAGGAGGCGTTGTTGTCCTTGGCCTTGCCCAGCAGCAGGGCGCTGCGGCCCTCGATGTCGCGCAGGTTGACGTCGTTGCCCAGGGTGGCGCCCTTGGCTTCGCCCCTGGCGTCCACCGCCAGCACGATCTCCGGCTCGGGATTGTTCCACTTCGAAGCCGGATGCAGGCCCACGCGGGCACCGAAGCCCACCGACGAGAACGGCTGCGCCTTGGTGAACACCTCGGCGTCGGGGCCGAGCCCCACCTCCATGTACTGGGACCAGGCGCCACGGGCCTGCAGCGCCGTCTTCAGCGCCATGGCCTCGTCGGAGCCCGGGGCGATGCGCGACAGGTCCTGGCCGATCATTTCCTTGAGCTCGGCACGCAGCTGGCTGGCCTTGGCGGCGTCGCCGCCGGCCTGCTCCTCGATCACCCGCTCCAGCAGGCTCACGGCAAAGGTCACGCCGCAGGCCTTGATCGCCTGCACGTCGCAGGGGGCGAGCAGGTAAGGGGCGACCTGCGGCTCGGCCAGGGAGTTCTGCAGCAGGGTCGTGACGGAGCCCAACGATTCGCCTTCGACGCTGCGGGCGAAGTCGGCGGCATCGTTGCGGTCGAGCAGGTCGGCCATGCAGTCGCACTGAGTGGAGATGTCGATCACCTCGCCCTGGCGAATTACCACCAGGGCCGGGCCATCCTCACGCCAGACGCGTCCCACCAGTAGGGCTCGGTCCAGGTCCTGGGGAAGATAAGCGGTCGTGTTGTCGTCGTTCACGTCTCATGCCTCGCGTTTGCCGTCGACCAGGCGTGTCACGCCCCAGGGGTTGCCGTCGCGCAGCGGTTCGGGCAGCAGGCCCTGCGGCAATGCCTGGTAGCACACCGGGCGCAGGAAGCGATGAATCGCCGCGCTGCCCACCGAGGTGGTGCGGGAATCCGAGGTGGCCGGAAACGGGCCGCCGTGGACCATGGCGTGACACACCTCGACCCCGGTGGGCCAGCCGTTGGCCAGAATGCGCCCCGCCTTGCGCTCGAGGATCGGCAGCAGCTGCCTGGCGGCGTCGAGGTCGCCGTCGTCCATCTGCAGGGTGGCGGTGAGCTGGCCTTCGAGCTGCGAGGCAACCTGGCGCATCTCGTTCTGATCGGCGCACTCGATCACCAGCGAGGTGGCGCCGAACACTTCTTCCTGCAGCTCGGGCTCGGCGAGGAAGTCCTGGGCGGTGGTGACGAACAGTCCGGCCTGACAGGCATGGGCGCTCTCGCCGACCT
>Ga0213835_100275_pt1 | contig 57703 bp, 52 predicted proteins | sample SWPATP01_FD_160576 | JGI IMG/M metagenome (GOLD analysis project Ga0213835, IMG submission 160576) | Coastal seawater microbial communities from Marineland, Florida, United States - SWPA TP0 #1 | ecosystem: Environmental > Aquatic > Marine > Coastal | place: USA: Florida | collected 2016-08-05
TTCACGGCGCTCGGCATTCCCGTAACGGAAGCTGTGGGTTGAGTCCGTCTGGGGAAAGGGGAACCCTGTCCGTAACCCGATTTGTGCAACAGAGCCGGTCCGTCGGCCATTGGCGGCTGGTTCGACCTCTCGTCCGGGCTTCTCTATCGCCGGGGGGCAGACGAGCGCGAGACCCGCAAGCGGCGCCCGCCGGTGCGCCTGCCGCGCCAGCTGCTGGCCCATGCCCGGCGCTGGCAGGCCTCGGGCGCGACATGGGCGGTCGAGTGGCGCGGCCAGCGGGTCGGCAGCATCAAGACCGCGTGGCGCCGGGTCAGCACCGAGGCCAAGCTCGAGTGGGTCACCCCCCACACGCTGAAGCACACGGCGATCACCTGGGCCATTGCGCAGGGCGCCTCGGTCAGCGATGCGGCGGGCTTTTTCGGGACCAGCGTCGAGACGATCGAGCGGGTCTACTGGCACCACAGCCCCGACTTCCAGGCGGGCGCCGTGGCGGCGCTGGAGCGGAATCGGGGGCGAAGCGGGGGCACGAGCTGACGAAAAATCAGCTAAGCCTTTGGTCGGAGTGAGAGGATTCGAACCTCCGGCCCCTGCCTCCCGAAGACAGTGCTCTACCAGGCTGAGCTACACTCCGACCGTGGCGTCGGGTTAGCCGCTCGGGCGTGCCATTGCAAGCGGTCAATCGTCTGCCGGACGTCCGGGGCCCGAGGCTCCGGGTGGGCCGGCTTCGGAGCCGGGCGTCAGGACCGGGGCGGTGGGGGTGCCCGCGCGGCTGCGGGCGGCCAGGACCGGGCGGGTGCGGGACGCGCCCGCCCGGCCCTCGCGCAGCACGATGTAGGTGCCGCTGGCGATCACCACGGCCGCCCCCAGCAGGGTGAGCGCATCCGGCAGCTCGCCGAAGAACAGCGCCCCGAAGAACACGGCCCACAGGATCTGCGAATACTGCATCGGCGCGATGATCACCGCCTCGCCCGAGCGATAGGCGAGGATCACCAGCATCATCCCGCAGAACCCCAGCACCGCGATCACCGCCGTGCCGGCCATCTCGGCCCCCGACATCGGCCGATAGACAAGGGGCAGCAGCGCCCCCGTCAGCAGGAAATTCGCCATCATCGGATAGATGATCAGCACCACGCTGCGCTCGATCCCGCCGATCCTGCGCACGATGATGGCCGAGAGCGCGGAGAACACCGCCGCCGCCAGCGCTGCCAGATGCCCGGGAGACAGCTCGGCCCCGCCCGGCCGCAGCACGATCAGCACGCCCCCCAGCCCCACCAGCACCGCCAGGCCCCGGCGCAGCCGCACCCGCTCGCCCAGGATCGGGATCGCCATCAGCGTGATCAGGAGCGGCGAGGCGAAGAGGATGGCATAGACCTGCGCCAGCGGCAGCACCGTGAAGGCATAGAAGGCCGACAGCCCCCCCACCGCCGCCGACAGCGTCCGCAGCGCCACCCACCACGGATGCCGCGGCACCAGCGTGCCGTCGGTGCGGTCGCGCATCAGCATCAGCCCGACGAGGGGAAAGCCGAAGAGCGTGGCGAAGAAGAGGATCTGCACCGGGGCCAGCCCGCCGCCCAGCCCCTTGATCACCGCGTCGTGGGTGGCAAAGGCGGCAAAGGCCAGCAGCGCGAAGACGGCCCCCCTGACATTGCCGGTCATCCGCCGCCCCCCTGCCAAACGTCCGCGCAGCTTAGCCGATGCAGCGGCGGCCTCAATGCCGCCTTGCCCGCGCGGTCGTGCGGGGGGCGCGGCCGCGGAGGCGGCGCGGTGTGTCGCGCCCTTCGCCCCCGCGCGGCTCGGGTCGCGGCAGCCGTCGGCGCCGCTTGCGCGGAGGGCAAGGCCCGGGGCAGAGTGATCGGCGGCATGACGACGGATCTCCTTACCCTTCTCGGCGGCATCGGGCTGTTCCTGTTCGGGATGCAGACCATGACCACGGGCCTGCGCGAACTCGCCAGCGACCAGGCGCGCGGGCTTCTGGCCGGCTTTACCCGCACGCCGCTGTCGGGGGCGCTGACCGGCGCGGCGACGACGGCCGCGATCCAGTCCTCCAGCGCGACCATGGTCATGACGGTGGGCTTCGTCGGCGCCGGCCTCCTCGCCTTTCCGCAGGCGATCGGGATCCTCTACGGGGCCAGCGTCGGCACCACCTTCACCGGCTGGCTGGTGCTGTTCCTCGGCTTCAAGCTGCCGCTCACGACGCTGGCGCTGCCGCTGCTGTTCCTGGCGAGCCTGGTGGCGCTGCTCGGGCCGGGGCAGGTGGCGCGGGCGGGGCGGGGGCTTGCGGGGTTCGCCCTCGTCTTCATCGGCCTCGACATGATGCAGACGGCGATGGCCGCCTATGAGGGGCAGGTGACGCCGGCGAGCTTTCCCGATGCGGGGCTGGCCGGCAGGATGAAGCTCGTGGGCATCGGCCTCGCGGTGACGATGGTGACGCAGAGCTCCTCGGCCGGGGTGGCGGCGGTGCTGGTGCTGCTGGCCGGCCGCGCGGTGGAGTTCGAGCAGGCGGCGGCGCTGGTGATCGGGATGCACATCGGCACCACCTTCACCGCCTTTCTGGCGGCCATCGGCGGCACCCGGGCGGTGCTGCAGACGGCGGTGGCGAACGTGATCTATCATGTCGCCGGGGGGATCATCGCGCTGCCGCTGATCGACGTCTTCGGCTGGATGCTGCGGGCGGGCGCCTTCGGCGGCGATGCGCAGCTGGGGCTCGTGCTGTTCCACACCGGGTTCAACGTGGTCGGGGTGGCGGTGATGCTGCCGCTCACCTACGGCTTCGCCGCGATGGTGCAGCGGCTCCTGCCCGAGCGGGTCGAGGACACGCCGGCGGCGCGGCTGGACCGGCGGCTCCTGTCGGATACGGGCGCGGCGCTGGACACCGCCGGCAAGGTGCTGCGCGAGGTGTCGGCCGAGCTGGCCGCCGCCATGGCCGGGGCGCTGCGGCCCGGCGCCCCGCCCGAGCCGCTGGCGGCCGCCACCCGGCGCAGCGCCGGCGATCTGGCCGCGCTGGAGGATTTCCTCGCCCGCATCCAGGTGGCCGGCGACCGCAGCGCCGATCTGGAGCGGCTGAACGCCCAGCTCCAGGAGCTCGATCACCTGCGCCGCCTGCATTATCGCTGCACCCAGGCGGCGCGGCTGCGCGGCGCGGTGCGCGAGCCGCGGCTGCACTGGCCGGTGGTGCTGTTGCGGGGCTGTCTGGCGCAGCATCTCGCGGGGGCCGGGGGGGGCGAGGCGCTGGCGCAGCGGCTCGGGCGGCTCGAGGCGTGGCTGGGGCGGCAGGAGGCGCGGGTGCGCCACATCGTGCTGCGCCGGCCGCCGCATGTGCTGGGCATGACGGTGGCCGAGGTGATGCAGCTGGCCGACGCGATGCGCTGGATGCGCCGGTCGACCCACCATGTGCAGCGGGTGGTGCATTATCAGACGCTGGCCTGGAAGCCGGAGCCGCCGGCGCCCGAGGGGGCCGAGGGGGATGAGGGCCCGGCTGCGCCGGCGGGACCTCCTGCGGTGGGCCCACCGGCTCCGTGAACCGGGGGGCCCGGTTCGGGGGGGCCAGCCCGGGGGGGGCCAGTCCGGCGCGGTCAGTCCGGGGAGGCGAGGAGGGGGGCGGCCTCGACCCACCAGCCCGGCGCGGCGGCGGACAGGCGACGGGCGGCTTCGGCGGCCGGGGCCTCGGCCGGGAACAGGCCGAAGCAGGTCGCGCCCGAGCCCGACATCCGCGCCAGCAGGCAGCCGGGCTGCGCCGCCAGCCGGTCCAGCACCGTGTCGATCACCGGAAACAGCCGGCGCGCCGGCGGCTCCAGATCGTTGCGCATCCCCGCGAGCCAGCCGGCCAGCGCCGCCGCGTCGGGCCAGTCGGGCAGGCATTCGGGCATGGGCGGGTTCTCGCGACGGGCGAGCGCGCCGAAGACGGCGCCGGTCGGGGTCTCGACCCGCGGGTTGGCGAGCACCAGCCACGTCGGCGGCAGGGGCGGGCAGGGCAGCAGCCGCTCGCCGATCCCGGCCATGCGCACGGCCCGCCCCGCGAGGCACACCGGCACATCGGCGCCGAGCCCCAGCACCGCCTCGGGATCGGGCAGCGGCCGGCGCCACAGCCGCGCCAGCGCCCGCAGCGTCGCCGCCGCATCGGCCGAGCCGCCCCCCAGCCCCGAGGCCGGCGGCAGATGCTTGTCCAGCACCAGCGCGGCGCCGGCCCCGGCGCCGGCCTGCATCAGCCGGGCGGCACGCAGCACGAGGTTGTCCTCGCCCGGGGGGATGCCGCCGGCGCCGGGGCCGTCCAGCCGCAGGCTCAGGGCCCCGGCCGGGGCGGCGCGCACCCGGTCGCCGATGCCGGCAAACACCACCAGACTGTCGAGCAGGTGATAGCCGTCAGGCCGCCGCCCGGTGACATGCAGCGTCAGGTTCACCTTGGCCGGCGCGAACTCCGCCACCGCGCTGGCCGGCGCCGCATCCGCGATCTCAGTTGGCATGGCCCCCGGATCCTGTGGCGGCCCCTGTGGCGGACCCTGCCGCGTGGTGCGGCTCGGCCCCCTCCTCGATCAGGACCTGGTCGAGGCCGACCTCCAGCTTGCGGCGGATGCGGTCCATGTCCAGATCGTCGGCCGGCCCGAAGGACAGGGCGCGGCGCCACTGGAACCGGGCCTCGCGCTTGCGCCCCAGCGCCCAGTAGACATCGCCGAGATGGTCGTTGAGGATCGCGTCGGTCGGCATCAGCTCGACCGCGCGCTCCATGTGGACCAGCGCCTCGTCGTGGCGGCCGAGGCGATAGTACACCCAGCCGAGCGAATCGACGATGTAGCCGTTGTCGGGCTCGCCGGCGACGGCGCGGCGGATCATCTCCAGCGCCTCGTCGAGGTTCTCGCGCCGCTCCACCAGCGAATAGCCGAGATAGTTCAGCACATGCGGCTCGTCGGGGCTGAGCTCCAGCGCCTTGCGGAAATCGGCCTCGGCCTGTTCCCAGCGGCTCTCGCGCTCGTGGGTGATGGCGCGGGTGTACCAGACCACCCAGTGCTGCGGCTGCGGCTCGCCCAGAAGCTCAAGCGCGCGGTCATAGGCGCGGCTGGCCTCGTCGAAGGCGCGCTCGCGGCGCAACAGGTCGCCGAGCGTGATGTGGACCATGGCGATGTCGCCGTGGCTCTCGGCCAGGGCCTCGAGCACCGCGCGCGCGGCGTCGGTGTCGCCCGAGGCGCGCAGGGCCTCGGCGCGGCCCAGCTCGGCCATGTGGAACTGCGGCGCCTCGGGCGACACGGTGGCGAAGGCCGCCACCGCCAGATCGTACTGCTGCAGCGCGACCAGAAGCTGCGCCGTCATCAGCGTGGCCGGCACATGGTCGGGCCGCAGCGCCTGCGCCACGCGCGCGAGCAGGAGCGTGAAGCTGTCCTCGGCCTCGCCCCGCAGCGCGGCGGCGATGTCGTGAAAGACCTCGGCCTGGCCGTCGCGCGGGCTGGTGATGATGTCGAAGGGCAGGACCGCCCCCTCGGACAGGGCGCTGCGCATCGCCGCCAGCGTGGGGTCGGCATCCTCGCCGAAGACCCGGTCGAGGAGGGCCAGCGCCTCGTCCTGACGGTCGAGCTGGCTGAGGATCTGCGCCAGCGCGAAGACCCCCCGGGCGGTCAGCCGGACCGCGCCGTCGGTGGCGCCGGAGAGGATCGCCTCGGCGCCCTCGGCATCGCCCACATGCGCCAGCGCCAGCGCCTTGTGATAGAGCGCAAAGGCCTCCAGCCCCGGCACCGCGGCCAGCGCGTCGAAGGCCGCCAGCGCCTCGGACATCCGGCCCATCGCGAGCTGCGTCCAGGCCCGCAGCAGCCCGTCGATGAGCTGCCCGAGGCCGGCACCGGCGTCCAGCGCCTCGAGCACCTCGGCCTGCGCGCCCTCGGCCAGCAGCCCGCCGATCAGCGCCAGCCGCGGCGGCTGGCTGACGGCGCCCATCGCCTCCATCCGCGCGGCGGGCTCCTGCGCGCCGGCCAGATCGCCCAGCGCCAGCCGCGCCACCACGGCGTTTTCGAGGAGGAACGGGTTGTCGGGGTCCTCGGCCAGCACGCGGTCGAGAAACGGCACGGCGGCGGCGAAATCGGCGTCGCCCATGGCCTGACGCGCGGCCAGATAGGCGCCGGCGATCCCGTCGTCGGGCAGCTCGGCCGGCGCGGGGCCGGCCGCCATCGCCAGCGCGAGGCCGAGCGCCGCGAGCGGGGCCCGCGCGCGAGCCAGCTGCGCGAGCGGGGCTTGCGCGCGAGCCAGCGGCGCGAGCGGGGCTCGCGCGGGGCCGGACAGGCGCGTCAGGGTCCGCGGGTGGCTCCCGGGGGCGGCGGGGGAGGGGGGCCGTCTGCCCCCCGTCTCCCTTCGGGAGCCTCCCCCCGAGGATATTTTCGGAAAGATGAAGGCACGGAGGGCCCCGAGGCGTTCACCCGGAAACCGTATGACTGGAGAGCGGAGCAAGGGCCGACCTTTCGCGTCGCGGGTGGCGGGGCGGATGGAGCGAGTGTAGGGCCCGCGCCGGATCATGGCAATGCATGCGGCCGGCATGCCCCGCGCCTCGCCGGAACGTGAGGGGGCGCCGGCGGGTTGGGCGCCGGCGGGGCGGGGTGGGGCGCCGGTGGGGCGCCTGTCCGGGCGCCGGCCGGCCGCCTGTCCGGACGAGGGGGTCACATGTTGGGATAGTTCGGTCCCTCGCCCCCCTGCGGCGTGACCCAGTGGATGTTCTGGCTCGGGTCCTTGATGTCGCAGGTCTTGCAGTGCACGCAGTTCTGATAGTTGATGACGAAGCGCGGGACCTTGCCCTCTTCCTTCACCACCTCGTAGACGCCGGCCGGGCAGTAGCGCTGCGCCGGCTCGTCATATTCCAGCAGGTTGACCATGATCGGCAGGCTGGCGTCCTTCAGCGTCAGGTGCGCGGGCTGGCCCTCGGCGTGGTTGGTGAAGCTGTAGGCGACGTTGGTGAGCCGGTCGAAGCTGAGCACGCCGTCGGGTTTGGGGTACTCGATCGGCTGGTGCCGGGCGGCCTTTTCGGTCGCCGCGGCGTCGGTGGACTTGTGCCGCAGCGTGCCGAGCGGGTTCCAGCCGGTGAGCTGCGACACCCACATGTCCAGCCCGCCGAAGACGGTGGAGCCGAACAGCCCCTGATGCGACCACAGCGGCTTGACGTTGCGCACGGGGTAGAGGTCGCGCCCCACCAGCCCGTTCTTCAGCTCGTGGTCGTAGTCGGTCAGCTCGTCGCCCTGGCGGCCGGCGGCGATGGCCCTTGCGGCCGCCTCGGCCGCGGCGATCCCCGAGAGCATGGCGTTGTGGTTGCCCTTGATCCGCGGCACGTTCACGAGGCCGGCCGAGCAGCCGAGCAGCACGCCGCCGGGAAAGCAGGTCTTCGGGATGGCCTGGTATCCGCCCTCGCTGACCGCCCGGGCGCCATAGGCCACGCGCTTGCCGCCCTTCAGCAGCTCGGCGATCATCGGATGGTGCTTCATCCGCTGGAACTCGCCGTAGGGGAAGAGGTAGGGGTTGATGTAGTTCAGGTGGACGACCATCCCGACATACACCTGGTTGTTGTCGATGTGATAGATGAAGCCGCCGCCGCCGGCGTTGCGTTCCAGCGGCCAGCCCATGGTGTGGATGACCGTGCCGGGCTTGTGCTTCGCCGGGTCGATCTCCCAGATCTCCTTCATCCCGAGGCCGTATTTCTGCGGGCCCGAGTGCTTGCGCAGGTCGTGGCGCGCGATCACCTGCTTGGAGAGGTGGCCGTGCGCGCCCTCGGCCAGGAAGACGTAGCGGCCGTGCAGCTCCATCCCCGGCTCGAAGTTCGGGCCCGGGGTGCCGTCCGGCTTCCTGCCGAACTCGCCGGCGACGACGCCCTTCACCCGCTCGCCCTCCCACACCAGTTCGGAACAGGCCATGCCGGCAAAGATCTCGACCCCCAGCGCCTCGGCCTGTCCGGCGAGCCAGCGGCAGACATTCGCCATCGAGACGATGTAGTTGCCGTGGTTGTTCATCAGCGGCGGCGTCATCCAGTTGGGGATGCGCATCTGTCCCGCCGGCCCGAGCACGTAGAAGCTGTCCGAGGTCACCGGCACGGTGACCGGCGCGCCCTTTTCCTTCCAGTCGGGGATGAGGCGGTTCAGCCCCACGGGGTCCAGCACCGCGCCCGAGAGGATGTGCGCCCCCACCTCGGAGCCCTTTTCCAGCAGCACCACCGAGAGGTCGGGCTCCAGCTGCTTCAGCCGGATCGCTGCCGACAGCCCCGCCGGGCCGCCGCCGACGATCACCACATCGTATTCCATCGCCTCGCGCTGGATCTCGCTCATGGCCGCTCCGAAGGTTGCAGGGGCCCGGGCGCCGCCCGGTCCGCCGTGGGTTGCGCGCAATTTCGTTGCGCCTGACCTAGCCCTGACGCAAGGCCGGGTCAATCGCCCCCCCGAGGCCACGCGCCGCGCTGCGGCAAAGGGCGCAGGGGCGTGGCGCGGCCCGCTGCATCAGCGTGAAGCGGCCCCCCGCAGCCGGCTCTTGCAATCGTCGCGGACCGCGCGCAGGTATGGGGGCGTGGCGAAACGATCCGCGCTCCGGCCATGCCGCGGGCGGAAGCAGTGCTTGGGAACCCCGATGGAAAAGATCCCGATGACCCGCGGCGGCTTCGAGACGCTGGACGCCGAGTTGCGCGACCTCAAGTCGGTGCAGCGCCCCTCCGTGATCCGGGCCATCGCCGAGGCCCGCGAGCACGGCGATCTGTCCGAGAATGCCGAGTATCACGCCGCGCGCGAGCGCCAGAGCTTCATCGAGGGCCGCATCCGCGAGCTCGAATCGATCCTCGGCCGCGCCGAGGTGATCGACCCGGCCAAGCTGTCGGGCTCGATCAAGTTCGGCGCCACCGTCACCGTGATCGACGAGGACACCGAAGAGACCCACACCTATACCATCGTCGGCGAGGTCGAGGCCTCGATCGAGCAGGGTCTGCTGAACATCAAGTCGCCGCTCGCCCGCGCCCTGATCGGCAAGGACGAGGGCGACAGCGTCGAGGTGGCCACGCCCCGCGGCGCGCGCAGCTATGAGGTCGTCAGCGTCCAGTACCGCTGAGGCCGCGCCGCCGGGCAGCCGGCGAGGGTGCATGGAGGGCCGGCCGATGAGCGCTCCCGATGCCGACGTGACGCCGTGGCCATGAGCCTGCGGAGCGACGCGACGACCGGCCCGGCCGCCGGGTCCCGCGCGGGGCGGGCCGAGGTGCTGGCGGTCCTCGCCACGCTCTTGTGGCTGGGGGCCGTGGTCGGGATCTGGCTGTCGGGCGCGGGCGATCCGGGGGCGGGCGAGGGGGTCACGGGTGCGGCCGGCGCAGGGGGCCTGCTGATCGCGGCCGTCGTGCCGGTGGCGCTGATCTGGCTGGCGGTGGCCACGCTGCGCGGCCTGCGCGAGCTGCGGGCCGAGGCCGCCGGTCTGCGCGCCGCCATCGACGCCCTGCAGGCGGACGGGTGGGCACCGCGCGGGACCGCGACGGGTCCCCACGCGACGCGTCCCCACGAAACCGGCCCCCCCGACACCGGTGCGACCGCAGCCGTCGCCGGTCCGCCCGACGCCGAGGCGCTGTCCCGGCGGCTGGATCAGCTGGTCGACGCGCAGCGGCGGATCGAGGCCGCGCTGACGCGCCTGACCCCCGCCGCCTCCCCCCCGCCCGAGCGCAAGGCCGTCCTCGCCCGCCCGCCCGCGCCGGCCCCGGAGCCGCTCCGCGGCATGTCCGAGCCGCAGGCGATGCTGGCGCTCGGCACCCCGGACGAGGCCGAGCACCCGCCGGTAACCGTCACCGATTTCCTGCGCGCGCTGAACTTTCCCGACACCGCCGAGGACCGCGACGGCTTCGCCGCCCTGCGCCGCGCGCTGAAGGACCCCCGCGCCGCCCGGCTGATCCGCGCCGCGCAGGACGTGCTGACGCTCCTCAGCGAGGACGGCCTCTACATGGACGACCTCACCCCCGGGCGCACCCCGCCCGAGCTGTGGCGCCGCTTCGCCCGGGGCGAGCGCGGCGAGGCCGTCGCCGCCCTCGGCGCCATCGACGCCGCCGACAGCCTCGCCCGCGCCGCCGCCCGCATGCGCGAGGACGCGGTCTTTCGCGATGTCGCCCACCATTTCCTGCGCCATTTCGACCGCATGCTGGAGGCGTTCGAGCCCGGCGCCCGCGACGACGACCTCACCCGGCTCGCCGACACCCGCTCGGGCCGGGCCTTCATGCTGCTGGGCCGCGTCACCGGCATCTTCGGCTGAGCCCCGGTCCCGTTGCATCCGCCCCGGGCACGTCCTATGCCCGCCCCGGCAGGGCAGGGACCGAACGACATGGCCACAGCACCACAGGCGGCCTTTCGCCGCGGCATGGCGGAGAGCGCGCCCTTCCTCCTCGTGATCGTGCCCTTCGGCATGGTCTTCGGCGTGGTCGGCACCGAGGCCGGCTTCACGCTGGCCCAGGTGATGGGCTTTTCCGTCCTCGTCATCGCGGGCGCGAGCCAGATCGCCGCGGTGCAGCTGATGACCGAGGGCGCGCCGCTGGCGGCGGTGGTGGCCACGGCGCTGGTGATCAACCTGCGCATGGCGATGTATTCGGCCGCTCTGGCGCCGCATCTGGGGCCGCTGCCGACGGGGCAGCGGGCGCTGATCGCCTACATGCTGGTGGATCAGGTCTATGCCGCCAGCGCGCTGGACTACGAACGCCGGCCCGAGCAGACCCCGGCCGAAAAGGCCGCCTATTTCCTCGGCGCCTGCGTGCCGGTCTGCCTGCCGTGGTACGGCGCGACCTGGGCGGGGGCGACGCTGGGCCGCGGCCTGCCGCCCGACCTCGGGCTCGACTTCGCCGTGCCGATCACCTTCCTCGCGCTCCTCGCGGCGATGCTGCGCACCCCGGCGCACTGGGCCGCGGCGGCGGTCTCGGTGGCGGTGGCGCTGGCGCTCGCGGGGCTGGGGCCGGGGCTGGGGCTGCTGGTCGCGGCGGTGGCGGCCATGGCCGCCGGCGCCGCCGTCGAGACCTGGTCCGAGGCCAGGTCCGGGGCCCGGGCCGGCCGCGCCGCCCCGCGGAGGCCGGGCGGATGAGCTACACCCCCGCCGAGATCTGGGCCGTGATCCTGCTGCTGGGCATCGGCACCTTCCTCATCCGCTTCTCCTTCATCGGCCTCGCCGGCCGGCGCCGCTGGCCGCCGCTGCTGCTGCGGCTCCTGCGCTACACCCCGGTGGCGGTGCTGCCGGGCATGGTGGCGCCGCTGATCCTGTGGCCGCAGGCCACCGGCGGCACGATCGACCTGCCGCGCCTCGCGGCCGCGGTGGTGACGGTGGCGCTGGGCCTGTGGCTCAAATCCGTGGTCGCGGCCATCTTCGGCGGCGCCGGCGTCCTCGTGCTGCTGCTCTGGCTGGGCCTCTGACACACCGGCCCCTTCATCTTTCCTCAAATATCCTCGGGGGGGCGCCCGCAGGGCGCGGGGGGCGGAAAGCCCCCCCTCCCACGCCCGGCCCGGGCGCCCCGCTTCCCCCTTGCGGCCACGCCCCGCTCGGGACAAGCTGCCCCCGCCGCGCCACAGCGCCCCGCGCCCACCGGAAAGACCCCGCATGAACACCCCGGACGCCACCCTGCCGCTGCTCACCCCCGAGGCCGAGGCGCCGCAGAGCTTCACCGACCCCGCCGCCGCCGTCGCCCGGCTGCGCGCCCTGCACCGCCGCGCCACCGACTTCCTCATGGCCGGCTTCGCCGAGACCGTGACCCGCGGCCGCCCCACCGCCCGCTACCGCGCCTTCTACCCCGAGATCCGGTTCGCCGTGACCAGCTTCGCCACCGCCGACAACCGCCTCAGCTTCGGCCATGTCCCGGCGCCCGGCACCTACGCCACCACCGTCACCCGCCCCGACCTCTTCGCCAACTACCTCGAACAGCAGATCGGCCTGCTGATCCGCAACCATGGCGCGCCGGTCACCATCGGCCCCTCCGACACCCCGATCCCGATCCACTTCGCCGTCACCAACCACCCCGAGCTGACCATCCCGCAGGAGGGCGTGCTCGACTTCCCCCTGCGCGACGTCTTCGACGTGCCCGACCTCGCCACCACCAACGACGACATCGTCAACGGCGTCCGCCTGCCCGCCCCCGACGGCACCCAGCCGCTCGCCCCCTTCACCGCCCAGCGCATCGACTACTCGCTCGCCCGGCTCCAGCACTACACCGCCACCGCGCCCGAGCACTTCCAGAACCACGTCCTCTTCACCAACTACCAGTTCTACGTCGACGAGTTCGAGGCCTTCGCCCGTAAGGCGCTGTCCGACCCCGCCAGCGGCTACACCGCCTTCGTCGGCCCCGGCAACGTCGAGATCACCGACGGGCAGGCGCCCATGCCGGTGCCGCCGCGGATGCCGCAGATGCCGACCTATCACCTGAAGCGCGCGCGCGGTCAGGGCATCACGCTCGTCAACATCGGCGTCGGCCCCTCCAACGCCAAGACCGCGACCGACCACATCGCCGTCCTGCGCCCCCATGCCTGGCTGATGGTCGGCCACTGCGCCGGCCTGCGCAACTCGCAGCGCCTCGGCGATTTCGTCCTCGCCCACGCCTATCTGCGCGAGGACAACGTGCTGAACGAGGACCTCCCCGTCTGGGTCCCCATCCCCGCGCTGGCCGAGATCCAGATCGCCCTGCAGGAGGCCGTGGCCGAGATCACCCGGCTCGAGGGCTTCGAGCTCAAGCGCATCATGCGCACCGGCACCGTCGCCACCATCGACAACCGCAACTGGGAGCTTCGGGACCAGTCCGGCCCGGTGCAGCGCCTCAGCCAGTCCCGCGCCGTCGCCCTCGACATGGAGAGCGCGACCATCGCCGCCAACGGCTTCCGCTTCCGCGTGCCCTACGGCACCCTCCTGTGCGTCTCGGACAAGCCGCTCCACGGCGAGCTGAAACTCCCCGGCATGGCCTCCGACTTCTACCGCGAACAGGTCGCCCGCCATCTCCTCATCGGCGTCCGCGCGATGGAGCGGCTGCGCGACATGCCGCTCGAGCGCATCCACAGCCGCAAGCTGCGCAGCTTCGAGGAAACCGCCTTCCTCTGACCCGCCCGGCCCCCCACCGTCCCGCCCCGCCACCTTCCGCCCAAGCGGAGGGCGCACGGAGGGCGGGCGCCGCGCTCACGACTGCGGCAGCGGGGCTTGCGGGGCTCGGGGCGGCTTCCCATCCTGTGGGCCATGACACCGATGGCCTCCGCCCTGCTGGCGCTCCTCCTCACCGCGGTCCCCGTCGGGGCGCCCGCCGTCCCCCCCGCCACCGACGCGGCATCGCCGGCGCCACAGGGGGCCGACCGGGCGCCCCTGCCGCGCAAGCGGCCGGTGGGGGCGGACAGCTGCGGGCTGGCGCAGTACCTCCACCTCCTCGGCGGGCCTGCCCCCGACGGGCTCGCACCGCCCCCGGGCCCCGACGGCGTGCCCTGGCGCATCCGGGTGATCCACCCGCAACAGCCGGTCACCAAGGACCATCTCGCCGGCCGGCTGAACCTCGTGCTGGACCACGACGGCCGGGTGCTGCGCCTCTACTGCGGCTGACCGGGGGCCGCGCTCAGCCGCCGGCCCGGATCATCGCCGCCGCCTTCTCGGCGATCATCAGCGTCGGCGCGTTGGTGTTGCCGCTGGTGATGGCGGGCATCACCGAGGCGTCGACCACGCGCAGCCGTTCCAGCCCGCGCACCCGCAGCGCGGGGTCCACCACCGAGCCCGCATCGGCGCCCATGCGCGCGGTCCCCACCGGATGGAAGATGGTGGTGCCGATGCGCCCCGCGGCCTCGGCCAGCGCGTCGTCGCCCTCGGCGTCGCCCCCGGGCAGATGCTCCTCGGGCCGATAGCGGGCCATCGGCGCCTGCGCCATGATCCGCCGCGTCAGCCGGATCGCCCGCGCCGCCACCAGCCGGTCGCCGGGGGTGGAGAGATAGTTGGGCGCGATCTCGGGGTGCGCGGCCGGGTCGGGGGCGGTGATGCGCACATGCCCCCGGCTCTCGGGGCGCAGGTTGCACACGCTGGCGGTGATCGCGGGAAAGGGGTGCAGCGGCTGGCCAAAGGCCTCCAGGCTCAGCGGCTGCACGTGATACTCCAGATCCGGTGTCGCCACATCGGGCGAGGACCGCGCAAAGGCGCCCAGCTGCGACGGCGCCATCGACATCGGCCCCGAGCGGGTCAGCGCATATTCCAGCGCGATGCGCGCCTTGCCCCAGAGGCTGGCCGAGAGGGTGTTGAGCGTGCGCGCCCCCGCGACCCGCCAGACGCACCGCAGCTGCAGATGGTCCTGGAGGTTCTCGCCCACCGCGGCCTCCCGCACCACCTCGATCCCCATCCGCTGCAACAGCGCCCCGGGCCCGACCCCCGACAGCTGCAGGATCTGCGGCGTCCCGATGGCCCCGGCCGAGAGCACCACCTCGGCCGCGGCCCGCGCCTCCTCCACCTGCCCGCCCCGGCGCCAGCGCACCCCCACCGCCCGGCGGCCGTCGAAGAGCACCCGCTCCACCTGCGCACCGGTCACGACCTTCAGCGTGGCGCGGCCCATGGCCGGCCGCAGGAACGCCTTCGCCGTGTTCCACCGCCAGCCCCGCCGCTGGTTGACGCGGAAATACCCCACGCCCTCGTTGTCGCCGGTGTTGAAGTCGGTCGTGGCGGGAATGCCCGCCGCCTCGGCCGCGCGGGCGAAATCGTCCAGCACCTCCCAGCGCAGGCGCTGGTTCTCCACCCGCCACTCGCCCCCCGCGCCATGGGCGTCGCTCGCGCCCTCGACGTAATCCTCATGGCGCTTGAAATGGGGCAGCACATCGTCCCAGCCCCAGCCGGTGCAACCCATCTGCCGCCAGCCGTCATAATCCGCCGCCTGCCCGCGCATGTAGATCATCCCGTTGATCGACGAACAGCCGCCCAGGATGCGCCCCCGCGGATACAGCAGGCTGCGCCCCCCCAGCGCCGGCTCGGCGGCGGTGCGATAGCCCCAGTCGGTGCGCGGATTGCCGATGCAGTAGAGATAGCCGACGGGGACATGCACCCAGATGTAGTCGTCCTTGCCCCCGGCCTCGAGCAGCAGCACCCGTGCGCCCTCGCTCAGCCGGTTCGCAAGCAGGCACCCGGCCGAGCCCGCGCCCACGATGATGTAGTCGAAGGCGTCCATCGCTCCCTCCCCGCTGGCGCCGCCGAAGCTAGGCCGCCGCAGCCCGGGCCGCAAGCGCCTGCCTACCGGCCGCAGCCCGCGCGCACCGCGACACCGCTTCCCTCCCTTCATCTTTCCCCAAGTATCCTCGGGGGGAGCTTCCGGAGGAAGCGGGGGGCAGAAGGCCCCCCTCCACCGCTGCAAGGGGCGCGACCGTCCGGTGAGGGCGCCCCCTCAGCCCGTCACGGCCTCCCAGCGCGCGAGGAGGTCGCCGCCCACGGCCAGGCTCTCGGCCAGGCGAAAGCGGGGCGCGTCGGCGAGGCGGGCCAGCGACAGCGCGCCCACCCCCGGCCGCCCCTCGGCGCCCAGCGCGCAGCCGGCGGAAAACACCCACAGCTCGTCCACCAGCCCCGCCGACAGGAGCGCCGCGGCCAGCTGCCCGCCGCCCTCGCAGAACACCCGCGTCAGCCCTGCAGCGCCCAGCGCCGCCAGCATCGCCACGGGGTCCAGACCCGACGCGGCCGAGGCCACGGGGATCAGCTGCGCCCCGGTCGCCTCCCAGGCCGCGGCGCGCTCGGGCGGGGTGGCGGCGGGGTCGTGCAACAGCCATACCGGCACCTCGCGGGCGCTGCGGCCCAGCGCGCAGCCCGGGTCGAGGTCGAGCGTGCGCGCCGCCACCAGCCGCACCGGCTGCGGCATCGGGCCCAGCCCCCGCACCGTCAGCGCCGGGTCGTCCGCCCGCGCGGTGCCGGCACCGACCAGCACCGCATCGTGCCGGGCGCGCAGCACATGCACCATCCGCCGCGCCTCGGGCCCGGTGATCCAGCGGCTCTCGCCACTCCCCGTCGCGATGCGGCCGTCGAGGCTCTGCGCCAGCTTCAGCGTCACCATCGGCCGGCCCGCCCGCTGCCGCATCAGGAACCCGCGCTGGAGCCGCGCCGCGGCCTCCACCTCCACCCCGGTGACCACCTCCACCCCCGCCGCCCGCAACCGCGCCAGACCCCGGCCCGAGACGCGGGGGTCCGGGTCCTCGAACGGGGTGACCACCCGCGCCACCCCGGCGGCGACCAGCGCATCGGCGCAAGGGGGCGTGCGGCCGTGATGGGCGCAAGGCTCGAGGCTGACATGGGCGGTCGCGCCGCGGGCGGCCGCGCCGGCCTCTGCCAGCGCCATCGCCTCGGCGTGGGGCCGCCCGCCCGGCTGGGTCCAGCCGCGGCCGACCACGCGCCCGCCCTGCACGATCACGCAGCCCACCGCCGGGTTGGGCCAGACCTGCCCCAGCCCCCGCGCCGCCAGGGCCAGCGCGTGGCGCATCCATCGGGCGTCGGCGTCCCCGCTCACCCCTCGGCCGCGGGGGGCCGCAGCTCGGACACGAACTTGTCGAAGTCGTCGGCCGCCTGAAAGTTCTTGTAGACGCTGGCAAAGCGGACATAGGCGACGGTGTCGATGCGCGCGAGCGTCTCCATCACGATCTCGCCGATGACCTTCGAGGGGATGTCGCTGTCGCCCAGGCTCTCCAGCCGCCGCACGATCCCGCTGATCATCTGGTCCAGCCGCTCGGGCTCGATCGGGCGCTTCTGCATCGCGATGCGGATCGAGCGCTCCAGCTTGTCGCGGTCGAAGGGCTCGCGCTTGCCGGTGGACTTGATGACGACGAGGTCGCGCAGCTGCACCCGCTCATAGGTGGTGAAGCGGCCGCCGCAGGCCGGGCAGAAGCGGCGGCGGCGGATGGCGACATGGTCCTCGGCGGGGCGGCTATCCTTCACCTGGGTGTCGATGTTGCCGCAGAACGGACAGCGCATTCCCCTCTCCCTTGAAGGTGCCGGGTGCTCGGACGCGACGACTATAGGGAACCCGCGAAAGCTTGGGTAGGGGGGAAGATGTGCGCTAGATATGGGGCGTGGCGGCGATGCACGCCTGCAATGCCCCGCCGGCGCTGGACAGCACCGCGGAGCGGACCGATATACTGCGGCATGTCCCTGCCGCCCGGGTTCCTCGACGAATTGCGCACGCGCGTGCCGATCAGCCGGATCATCGGCCGCAAGGTCATGTGGGACGCGAAGAAATCCAACGCCGCCAGGGGCGACTGGTGGGCGCCCTGCCCGTTCCATCAGGAAAAGACCGCCTCGTTCCACGCCGACGACCGCAAGGGCTTCTACTACTGCTTCGGCTGCCACGCGAAGGGCGACGCGCTGACCTTCCTGCGCGAGAGCGAGAACCTCGGCTTCATGGAGGCGGTGGAGCTGATGGCCGCCGAGGCCGGCATGGCGATGCCCGCCCGCGACCCCCGCGCCGCCGAAAGGGCCGACCGCCGCAGCCAGCTCGCCGAGGTCATGGAGCAGGCGGGCCGGTTCTTCCGGCTGCAACTGAACACCTCCGGCGCGGCGCATGCCCGTGACTATCTCGCGCGCCGCGGCCTCGGCCCGGCCGTGCTGGACCGCTTCGAGATCGGCTTCGCCCCGGACGCCCGCACCGCGCTGCTGACCCATCTGCGCGGCGCCGGCGTGGCGCCCGAGCTGATCGAGGGCGCGGGCCTCTGCGCCCTCCCCGAGGGCGGCAGCGCCTATGACCGCTTCCGCAACCGCATCACCTTCCCCATCCGCGACGGCCGCGGCCGGCTGATCGCCTTCGGCGCCCGCGCGCTGGCCGAGGGGGAGCGGGCGAAATACCTGAACTCGCCCGAGACCGAGCTCTTCGACAAGGGCGCCTCGCTCTACAACATCGGCCCGGCGCGGGCGGCGGTGGCCAGGGGCGCGCCGCTGGTGGTGGCCGAGGGCTACATGGACGTGATCGCGCTCTCCGAGGCGGGCTTCGGCGGCGCGGTGGCCCCGCTCGGCACCGCCGTCACCGAGACGCAGCTTCGCATGTTGTGGCAGCTCTCGCCCGAGCCGGTGGTGGCGCTCGATGGCGACGCGGCGGGGCTGCGGGCGGGGCTGAGGCTCGCGGACCTCGCGTTGCCGCTGATCGAGGCGGGGCAGGGGCTGCGCTTTGCGCTTCTGCCCGCGGGGCAGGACCCGGACGACCTCATCCGCGCCGGCGGTCCGGCCGCGATGGCCCGGCTGATCGAGGGGGCGGTGCCGATGGTGCAGCTCCTGTGGCGCCGCGCGGTCGAGGGCAAGGTGCTGGACAGCCCCGAGCGCCGCGCCGCGCTGGACAAGGAGCTGCGCCAGACGCTGGGCCGGCTGCGCGACCCCTCGCTGCGCGAACATTACGCCGAGGAGATCCGCCGCCTGCGCGCCGAACTGTTCGGCACCCGGCGCAGCAGACCGCCCCGGCGCGACGCCCGCCGCGGCTCGCCCCTCCCGACCGAGCCGCTCTCGGCCACCCGCAGCACCATCCTCGCCAGCGCCGACGAATCGGTCGAGGAACGGCTGCGCGAGGCGCTGATCCTCGCGATCCTGATCGCCCATCCGGCGCTGATCGCCGGCCACGAGGACGAGCTCGAGACGCTCGACTGCGTCGATCCCGACCACGCCCGGCTGCGCGACGCGCTGCTCGCCCTGCCCGAGGCGCCGACGCTGGACACGGCGGGCCTGCGCGCCCGGCTGGCCGATCTCGCCGGCACCGCCCTTGAAAAGCTGCAGACCCTGCGCCATGTCACGCAGGCGCCCCCCGTGTGTCGCCCCGACGACCGGGGCCTCGCTCTGGCCTGCCTGACCGAGGAACTGGCAAAGCTGGCGGCCCGGCGCGCAATTCGCCGCGAGGTGCAGGAGGCGATGCAGGACATCACCGGCCGGCCCGACGAAACCCTCACCTGGCGCCTGTCGCAGGCGGCCGCCGCACGCCACCGGGCCGAGGGCGCCCGGCTCGACGACGCCACCGACCTCGGCGAGGACCGCGCTGCGTTGTCGGCGCAATTGCAGGCAATGATCGACGGCGAGATCTGGATCAGGAAACGAAAATGAACAGGCCATGAACGCGGCGCACGCTCGATTAGCCTCCCTGTGAACCCGGATGGCTATTCGGTAAAACAGCCGGATCGAATCGCCCCCGAATCGGCCCCAACCCGCCCGCCCCGTTCCCCCGCGCAGGAGCTTCCATGGCAGCCAAGGACACCGACGACGCCAAGCCCGACGATCAGGACGGCGACATCGCGCTCGACATGAGCCAGGCCGCGGTGAAGCGGATGATCGCCGCCGCCCGCGAACGCGGCTTCATCACCTATGACGAGCTCAATACCGTCCTGCCGCCCGAACAGGTGTCGTCCGAGCAGATCGAGGACGTGATGTCGATGCTCTCGGAAATGGGCATCAACGTCGTCGAGGCCGAGGAGGCCGAGGAGGGCGAGGGCGGCGAGGTGGTCGAGGCCTCGACCTCGCGCGAGCTCACCGTCGCCTCCACCCAGACCGAGACGCTCGATCGCACCGACGACCCGGTGCGGATGTACCTGCGCGAGATGGGCTCGGTCGAACTGTTGTCGCGCGAGGGCGAGATCGCCATCGCCAAGCGGATCGAGGCCGGCCGCAACACCATGATCGCGGGCCTGTGCGAATCGCCCCTGACCTTCCAGGCGATCACGATCTGGCGCGACGAGCTTCTGGGCGAGGACATCCTGCTTCGGGACGTCATCGACCTCGAGACCACCTTCGGCAACCAGCTCGACGGCGACGACGCGCCCGACGAGGGGCTGGAGGAGGGCGCCGCCCGCGCCGCCCCCGCCGCCCGCAAGTCCGAGCCCGAGTACGACGCCGACGGCAACCCGATCCTGCGTTCGGACGACGACGAGGAGGACGACGACGCCTCGAACCTGTCGCTCGCCGCGATGGAGAACGCGCTGAAGCCGCGCGTGCTCGAGACGCTGGACCGCATCGCCGAGGACTACATCCGCCTGTCCGAGCTTCAGGACAAGCGCATGGCCGCCAAGATGACCGAGGCGCGCGCCTTCACCGCCGGCGACGAGGCCACCTATCAGGCGCTGCGGGCCGAGATCGTCAAGCTGGTCAACGAGTTGCACCTCCACAACAACCGCATCGAGGCGCTGGTCGATCAGCTCTACGGCATCAACAAGCGGATCATGTCCATCGACGGGCAGATGGTGAAGCTGGCCGATCAGGCCCGCATCAACCGCCGCGAGTTCATCGACGCCTATCGCGGCCACGAGCTCGACCCGACCTGGCTGGACCAGATGCGCACGAAGGGTGGGCGCGGCTGGCAGGCGCTGGTCGAGCGCTCGTCGGACAAGATCGAGGAGCTGCGCGCCGACATGGCCCAGGTGGGCCAGTATGTCGGCGTCGACATCTCCGAGTTTCGCCGCATCGTCAACCAGGTGCAGAAGGGCGAAAAGGAGGCCCGCCAGGCCAAGAAGGAGATGGTCGAGGCCAACCTCCGCCTCGTGATCTCCATCGCCAAGAAATACACCAACCGCGGGTTGCAGTTCCTGGACCTGATCCAGGAGGGCAACATCGGCCTGATGAAGGCGGTGGACAAGTTCGAGTACCGCCGCGGCTACAAGTTCTCGACCTATGCGACGTGGTGGATCCGGCAGGCGATCACGCGCAGCATTGCCGATCAGGCCCGCACCATCCGCATCCCCGTCCACATGATCGAGACGATCAACAAGCTGGTCCGCACCGGCCGGCAGATGCTGCACGAGATCGGCCGCGAACCCACCCCCGAGGAGCTGGCCGAGAAACTCCAGATGCCGCTGGAGAAGGTCCGCAAGGTGATGAAGATCGCCAAGGAGCCGATCAGCCTGGAGACGCCGATCGGCGACGAGGAGGACAGCCAGCTCGGCGATTTCATCGAGGACAAGAACGCGATCCTGCCGCTGGACTCGGCGATCCAGGAGAACCTGCGCGAGACGACGACGCGGGTTCTGGCCTCGCTGACCCCGCGCGAGGAGCGGGTGCTGCGGATGCGCTTCGGCATCGGCATGAACACCGACCACACGCTGGAAGAGGTCGGCCAGCAGTTCAGCGTCACCCGCGAGCGCATCCGCCAGATCGAGGCCAAGGCGCTGAGGAAGCTCAAGCACCCCTCGCGCTCGCGCAAGCTGCGCAGCTTCCTCGATCAGTAGGGAGCCCATTTCGGGGGGGGCGCGGACCCACCCGGCGGGGTGCCCCTGGTCCGGGCGGTGGAGGGGGGCTGTCTGCCCCCCGTCTCCCTTCGGGAGACCCCCCCGAGGATATTTGTGGAAAGATGAAGGGGGGCAGGGCGGCGCCGAGGGCGCCCGGAGGGCGTGTCAGCGGGCGAGCAGCGCCTCGATTTCGGTCCGGGTCGGCATCGCGGCGGCGGTGCCCGGGCGGGTGACCGACAGCGCCGCCGTGGCGCAGCCGAAGCGGGCGGCGGCGACGGGGTCCTGCCCCTCGGCCAGCGCGACGGCGAAGCCGCCGGAAAAGGCGTCGCCCGCGCCCGTGGTCTCGACCACCGGGCCGGCGTCGAAGGGGGGGACATGGGCTGCCCGGCCGGACGCGTCGCGCCAGAAGGCGCCGCGGGCGCCGAGGGTGATGAGCGCCGCGCCGGCGCCGCGCCCGATCAGCGCGCGGGCGGCGCGGTCGGCCTCGTCGAGGCCGGTCACCGCGATGCCGGTGAGCGCCTCGGCCTCGGTCTCGTTGGGGGTGACGATGTCGCACAGTGCGAGCAGCGCATCGTCGAGGGGGGCGGCCGGCGCCGGGTTGAGGATGGTGCGCGCGCCGCCGGCTCGGCCGATCTCCAGCGCGCGGCGGGCGGCCGGCAGGGGCTGTTCCAACTGCGTCATCACCACCGCGGCGCCGTCGAAGAGCGCCGCGCGGGCGTCGACATCGGCCGGGGTGATGGTGCCGGCCGCGCCCGGCGCGACGATGATGGCGTTGTCGCCCGTCGCGGCCTCGACGAAGATGAAGGCGGCGCCGGTGGGCGTGTCGCCGCGGGTGACCTCGGCCTGCACGCCGGCCTCGTCCCAGATGCGGGCGGCCATGTCGGCAAAGGGGTCGCGGCCCAGCCGGGTGACGAAGCGCACGGCGCCGCCCGCCCGCGCCGCCGCCACCGCCTGATTCGAGCCCTTGCCGCCCGGCCCGAGGGCAAAGCCGCGGCCGAGCAGCGTCTCGCCCATGCGCGGCAGGCGGTCGGCGCGAAAGCTCGCGTCGGCCACGAAGATCCCGAGGATGACGATGTCGGTTCGCATGGGGGCCTCTCGGTTCCGGGGCTCAGGGCCAGTGGCGGGCGACGGCGGCGGCCACGGCCTCGCCCAGCGCCGCATGGGCGGGCAGGTCGAGGTGCACGCCGTCCAGCGGATCGACCCCGGCCACGCCGCCGGCATCGAGGAACGGCACGCCCAGCCGGGCCGCGACCCCGGCCAGATGCGCCGCCAGCGCGCGCGAGGTCGCGGCGCCGCCGGCAAAGACCTCGGCCAGGCAGCCGGCCTCGAGGATCGGCACGGGCGCGATCAGCAGCACCCCCGGCGCCGCCCCGCCCGGCCCGGCAGTGGAGGCCAGCACCACGCGCGCCAGCCGCTCCAGGCCCAGCGCGATGTCGATGGCCGGCAGGCCGTAGCGCGCCTTCAGGTCGTTGGTGCCCAGCAGGATCGCCACCACATCCAGCGGCCGATGCGATTCGAGCAGCGCCGGCAGGACCGTCAGGCCGTTGCGGTGGGCGCCCTCGATGGGGTCGTCATGCACGGTGGTCCGCCCCGGGAGCCCCTCGGCCAGCACCGTCCAGCCCAGCCGGCGCGCCGCGACATCGGGCCAGCGGGTGCCGGGCGGGTGCCGGCCCAGCGTGCCCAGCGCCGGCATCGGCGGCGTGCCATGGGTGTTCGAATCGCCGAACGCCATCAGCACGCGCCCGGGTGGAGGATCCTCGCCTGCGGTCATCGCCGCTCCTGTCGCCAGCACCGCGCGAGGATGGCCCGGGCGCGCGGGGCTGTCCATGGCCCGCAAGAGCCGGTCACTCGGCGGCGAGCGGGACCTCGTCGTCGCGGTCGATGGCGGCGATCTCGGCCACGACGCGGCCGAGCGCCCGCTGCACCTCGGCAAAGCGGGCCGAGGGGCGGATGCGGGCCTCGTCCATGTAGAGCGAGCGGTCGATCTCGACCTGGATCACGTGCCAGCCCTCGTCGGGGCGGCCGTAATGCTCGGCCACATAGGCGCCGGCGAAGGGGGCGTTGCGGGCCACGCGCAGGCCGACCGCGGTGAAGGCGGCCTCGATCCGGGCCACCACGTCGGGTGCGGCGGCGGCGCCGAAGCGGTCGCCCAGCACGACCTGCGGGCGCGGCGTGCCGGTGCGCAGGCTCGCCTCCAGCGCCTCGTGCGGCATCGAGTGGCAGTCCACCAGCACTGCGCGGCCGAAGCGGGCGCGGGTCTCGTCCAGCAGCCGGCGAAGCTGGGTGTGATAGGGGACCCAGGCGCCGGCGATGCGGGCGTCGGCCTCGGTGCGGGGGATCTTGCCGCGATAGATCGCGCGGCCGCCCGAGACGACGCGGGGCACCACGCCCAGCCCGGCGCTGATCCGCGGGGTCAGCGGCCGCCGCGACAGCCCCTCGATCAGCGCGGGGTCCAGCTCGTCGGCGCTGCGGTTGAAGTCGATCCAGGCCCGCGGCGCCCGGGCGGCCACGAGGGGGGCCCCATGCTGCGGGGCGGTGGCGAAGAGACGGTCGACGAAGGCATCCTCGGAGGAGCGCAGCATCAGCGGGTCCAGCACGCTGCGCGCGAGGAAATCGGCGCGATAGTCGCGCCCCGAATGCGGCGAGGCGAAGATCACGCTCGACCGTCCCGCCACGGGGCGAAAGATCTCGAAGGCGGGATCGGTCATGCGTCGGCGATCATGCGGGTACCTCCCTCCTGCAAAGGTATAGCGGGATCACGTCACGGACCAGTCAATTGATGACGTGGCGGGCGCATGCATGCGCGACCCCCTTGAAGCCGGCCGGCAAGCCCTGTAAGGACGCTCCAGCCGTCGACACCCCGCGCGGGGTGCCGTCCGGGCGCGTAGCTCAGCGGTAGAGCACTACGTTGACATCGTAGGGGTCACTGGTTCGATCCCAGTCGCGCCCACCATTCACCCGCGCCCCACCGGCGCATCGCAGCCAGGGCGCCCGCGCGCCGAGACCTCAGGAGAGACCGATGAAGGTCCGCAACTCGCTCAGGTCCCTCAAGAGCCGCCACCGGGATTGCCGCGTGGTGCGCCGCAAGGGCCGCGTCTACGTGATCAACAAGACGCAGAAGAAGTTCAAGGCCCGTCAGGGCTGACGCTGTCCGACCCGCGTCGGAACGATGGGCCGCCGGCACCCCGGCGGCCCTTTTCGTCGTGGCCGCGGTGTGTGGGGCGGCGTGACGGGGGGCGGGCGGAAACCCTGCAAAAGAAATGTCGGTCAGGGCTGGCCGGGGGGCTGGCAGACCGGCGCGGCGGGGTTACCTCACCGCCATACGAGACGCGGGGGCACCCGCGCGGGAACCGGGCTGGCGGCCGGAGTGGACTCCACACACTCCGGCCGGCTCTTTTTCGGCAGGGGCCCTCAGCCCAGCTCGGCCGAGGGAATCACAGCAAAGAACGCGCCGCGCGACCAGAGGCCGAACCAGCGCTCGCCGTCGCGCTCCTCGTGGCAGCCCAGATCCACCAGCCGGTAGAAGGTCTTGCGGTCGATCAGCGCCTCCAGGTTGCGCCGCACCCGCACATAGGGCGCGGGCTCGCCCGTGGCGGGGTCGCGCACCACGCGGAGCGGGTGGTCGGGGCCCGCCGGCACGCTGTCGTCGGTGCGGGTGACGAAGGTCAGGCGCTGGTCGCGGCCGCTGCCCTCGGCGGTCACGTCGACCGCCACGAAGGGCGCGTCGTCGACGGTGATTCCCACCTTTTCCACCGGCGTCTTCAGGAAATGCCGGTCGCCCTCGCGCCACAGGATGGTCGAGAACAGCCGCACCAGCGCCGGCCGCCCGATCGGCGTGCCCTGATAGAACCACGTCCCGTCGCGCGCGATCCGCATGTCGATGTCGCCGCAAAAGGGCGGATCCCAGCGCTCCACCGGGGGCAGGCCGCCCTTTGCGGCGGCGCTGGCAGAGGCGGCGAGGCTGTCTGCCGAAGGTCTCACGAGGTTTTGTGCGCTCATTGTTTTTGCCATCGGTCGCGGGTGGCATAGTTTGACCACGTGCAATCATATAGACTGCGTGGCCACGGATGCCACGCGCGGAGGATCCCCGATGAGCAACCCCGCTGACCTTGTGGCCGAGATCGAGGCGCTGGGCGAACGTCTCGGGCGGGCGCGCGCGAGCATCAACCGCCGCTTCATCGGACAGGAGCGGGTGGTCGAGCTGGCGCTGTCGGCCATGCTGTGCGGCGGGCATGCGCTGCTGATCGGGCTGCCCGGCCTTGGCAAGACCCGGCTGGTGGACACGCTCTCGACCGTGATGGGGCTGAAGGGCTCGCGCATCCAGTTCACGCCGGACCTGATGCCGGCCGACATCCTCGGCTCCGAGGTGCTGGACACGCAGGCCGACGGCTCCCGCGCCTTCCGCTTCATCGAGGGGCCGATCTTCTGCCAGCTCCTGATGGCGGACGAGATCAACCGCGCCTCGCCGCGGACCCAGTCGGCGCTGTTGCAGGCGATGCAGGAGCGCGAGGTCACCATTGCCGGCCGGCACATGCCGCTGGGCCGGCCGTTCCACGTGCTCGCCACGCAGAACCCGATCGAGCAGGAGGGGACCTATCCGCTGCCCGAGGCGCAGCTCGACCGCTTCCTCGTGCAGGTGGATGTGGAGTATCCCGACCGCGACACCGAGCGCGACATCCTGCTCGCCACCACCGGGGTGGAGGAGGCGGCCTCGGAACAGGTCTTCACCGCGGCCGAGCTGATCGCGGCGCAGACGGTGCTGCGGCGCATGCCGGTGGGCGAATCGGTGGTGGAGATGATCCTCGATCTGGTGCGCGCCTGCCGTCCGGGCGAGGCCGAGGCGCTGCCCGTCGTGACCGAGACCGTCAGCTGGGGCCCGGGCCCCCGGGCGGCGCAGGCGATGATGCTGACGGTGCGGGCGCGGGCGCTGCTCGATGGCCGGCTGGCGCCCTCGGCCGAGGATGTGCTGGCGATGGCGCGGCCGGTGCTGAGCCACCGCATGGCGCTCAGCTTCGCCGCCCGCGCCCGGGGCGAGGATCTCTCGGCGGTGATCGACCGGGTGGCCGCGCAGGTCACCCGCACCGAGGCGGCGGCTTGACGGCCCCCCTTCCCGCCGCACTGCGCCACCGCGCCGAGGGGCTTGCCGGGTCGCTCCCCCCGCTTCTGGCCGAGGCCGAGCATCTGGCCGCCACCGTCATGCTGGGCGAGCACGGCCGCCGCCGCGCCGGGATGGGCGACGAGTTCTGGCAATACCGCGCCGCCCATGCCGGTGACCCGCTGCGGCTGATCGACTGGCGCCGCTCCGCCCGCTCGGACGTGCATTTCGTGCGCGAGCGCGAGTGGCAGGCGGCGCAGTCGGTGGCGCTGTGGGTGGACGACTCGCGCTCGATGGGCTTTTCCGGGGCGAAGGACCGCGGCACCAAGGCCGACCGTGCGCGGCTGCTGGCGCTGGCCTTGGCCGTGCTGCTGGTGCGGGCGGGCGAGCGGGTGGGGCTGGCCTCGCCCGACCTGCCCCCGCGCTCGGGGCAGGTGCAGCTCGGCCGCCTCACCGCCCGGCTCTGCGACGAGGGCGTCAGCGACTACGGCGCCCCGGACGGCACCGCGCTCGCGCCCCACTCGCGGGCGGTGTTCCTGTCGGACTTCCTCGGCGATCCCGCCCCGGTCGAGGCCGCGCTCACCTCTGCCGCAGACCGCGGCGTGCGCGGCGCGCTGATGATGGTGCTCGACCCGGTGGAGGAGGCGTTTCCTTTCGACGGCCGCACCATCTTCGAGAGCATGGGCGGCGGCGTCCGCCACGAGACGCTCAAGGCCGGCGACCTGCGCGGCCGCTACCTCGCCCGGCTGGCCGAGCGCAAGGACCGCCTCGCCGGCCTCGCCCGCCTGACCGGCTGGCATTTCACCCCCCACCACAGCGGCGACTCCCCCCTCGCCGCGCTGATGTGGCTGTACCGGGCGCTGGAGCGCACGCGCTGATGATGACGATCGGGTCCCTCGGGTTCGCCGCCCCCGCCCTGCTGCTGGGTCTCCTCGCGCTGCCGGTGCTGTGGTGGCTGTTGCGGGCGGTGCCGCCGGCGCCGGTGATCCGCCGCTTTCCCGGCGTGGCGCTGCTCCTCGGGCTGAAGGAGGACGAGACCGAGACCGACAAGACCCCCTGGTGGCTGCTCGCGCTGCGCATGCTGGCCATCGCGGCGGTGATCATCGGCTTTTCCGGCCCGATCCTGAACCCGCAGGTGCAGTCCGACGGCACCGGCCCCCTCCTGATCGTCACCGACGGCAGCTGGGCCAACGCCCGCGACTGGCAGCGCCACGAGGATCGCATGGGCACGCTCCTGGCCGAGGCCGGGCGTGCCGGCCGCCCCGTCGCGGTGGCCTCGCTCAGCGAACCGCCGGCCGGCGGCATCGCCTTCCGCCCCGCCGAACACTGGGTCGAGCGGCTGCCCTCGCTGCGCCCCGCCGCCTGGGCCCCGGGGGGCGAGGCGCTCGCGGGCTTCCTCGACAGCCTGCCGGCCGAGCGGTTCGAGACCGTGTGGCTCTCCGACGGCCTCGCCCGCGACAGCCGGGCCGAGGTGCTCGCGGCGCTGGAGGCGCGCGGGCCGCTCCGGGTCATCGAGAGCCCGCGCCCGGTGCTGGCGCTGCGGCCCGCCACCTTCGAGACCGGGCTGATCCGCCTCACCGCCCTGCGCACCGGCACCGAGACCGAGGCAGAGGCCACGATCACCGCCCACGGCCCCGACCCCTCGGGGGTGGAGCGCGAGCTCGCCCGCGGCACCGTCACCTTCGCCGCGGGCGAGGCCGAGGCCGAGCTGGCGCTCTCGCTCCAGCCCGAGCTGCGCAACCGCATCACCCGCTTCCAGATCGCCGCCCAGCGCAGCGCCGGCGCGGTCACCCTCGCCGACGACGCGCTGCAACGGCGCAAGGTCGCCCTCCTCGCCCCCCGCGACGGCCGCGAGGGGCTGGAGCTCCTCTCGCCGCTCTTCTACCTCCGCCAGGCGCTGGAGCCCGCGGCGGACCTGATCGACGGCGGCATCGACGACATCCTCCTTGCCGCCCCCGACGTGATCGTGCTGGCCGACATCGCCCGGGTGACCGAGATCGAGGCCGACATGCTGACCGAGTGGATGGAGAACGGCGGCATGCTCGTGCGCTTCGCCGGGCAGCGGCTGGCCGCCTCCGACGTCAGCCGGGGCGAGCTCGACCCGCTCATGCCCGTGCGGCTGCGCGCCGGCGGCCGCACCGTCGGCGGCGCCATGAGCTGGGGCGAACCCCGCGCGCTGGCCCCCTTCGACGAGGACTCGCCCTTTTACGGCCTGCGGGTGCCCGAGGACGTGACCGTGACCTCGCAGGTGCTGGCCCAGCCCGACCCCGAGCTCTCGGCCCGCACCATCGCACGGCTCGCCGACGGCACCTCGCTGGTCACCCGCCGCCCCATCGGCCAGGGCCAGGTGGTGCTGTTCCACGTCACCGCCAACGCCGAATGGTCGTCGCTCCCGCTCTCGGGCCTGTTCGTCCAGATGCTCGAGCGGCTGGCCGTCTCCACCCGTCCGCAGCGGCCCGACGCCGAGGAGCTGGCCGGCAGCACCTGGACCGCCGAGCGCCTGCTCGACGGCTTCGGCGCCGTGCGCGAGGCCGGCAGCCTGCCGGGCGTCGACGGCGCCGACCTCGCCGCCGTGATGGCCGACCCCGGCGCCGGCGACGCCCTCGGCACCCGCCTCCCCCCCGGCATCTACGCCGCCGGCGAGCGCCGCCTCGCGGTCAACGTCATCGGCGCCGACACCGCGCTGACCCCCGTCGCCTGGCCCGGCCGCATCCCGGTCGAGGGGCTGACCTCCGCCCGCGAAACCCCGCTCAAGGGCGCCCTCCTCGCCGCGGCGCTGCTCCTGCTGCTGGCCGACATCCTCGCGGCGCTCTGGGTCTCGGGCCGGCTTGCCCGCGGCCCGGCGACGGCGGCGCTGGTGGCGATGGCGCTCCTCCTCCCGCACGCGGCCACGGCCCAGACAGACCCGACCCCCGATCCGGCCCCCCAACCGTCCGGCGAGCCCCGCACCCGGACCGCCCCCGACGACCGGCTGGCGCTGACCGCCACGGCCGAGGTGGTGCTCGCCCATGTCCTCACCGGCGACCCGCGCGTCGATCAGGTCGCCGAGGCCGGCCTGCGCGGCATCTCCCGCACCCTCTACCTCCGCACCACGGTCGAGCCCGCCGACCCCATCGGCATCAACCTCGAGACCGACGAGCTCTCCTTCTTTCCCTTCATCTACTGGCCCATCACCGAGGGGCAGCCGACCCCCTCTGACGCGGCCTATGCCCGGCTCAACCGCTACCTCCGCTCCGGCGGCATGATCCTGTTCGACACCCGCGACGCCGACATGGCCGGCTTCGGCTTCGCCTCGCCCGCCGGCCGCCGCCTGCAACAGATCGCCCGCCCCCTCGACATCCCGCCGCTCGAGCCCGTGCCCTCCGACCACGTCCTGACCCGAACCTTCTACCTGATCCAGGAGTTTCCGGGCCGCCACACCGGCCAGGTCTGGGTCGAGGCCGCCCCGGCGGACGCCGAACAGGCCGAGGGCATGCCCTTTCGCAACCTCAACGACGGCGTGACCCCGGTGGTCATCGGCGGCAACGACTGGGCCGCCGCCTGGGCCATCAACGACCGCGGCCAGCCGCTCATGCAGATCGGCCGCGGCCTCGGCGGCGACCGCCAGCGCGAGATCGCCCACCGCTTCGGCGTCAACCTCATCATGCATGTGCTCACCGGCAACTACAAATCCGACCAGGTGCATGTCCCCGCCCTGCTCGAACGGCTCGGCCAATAGACCCGCATGCCCCGCCTCCCCTTCATCTTTCCTCAAATATCCTCGGGGGGAGTCGCCGCAGGCGACGGGGGGCAGAAGGCCCCCCTGCGACGCCGCCACCCCGCGCCACCCGCCCGCCGATCCCGCCCCTGACCCAGACGGAGTCCCATGGCCCAGACGATCCTCCTCGCCCCCCTCGTGCCGATGCCCGTGCTCTGGACGGCGGCCGGGCTCGCGCTGCTGCTCGTCGGGGTCGCCGTCTGGCGCGGGCTCTCCGGCTGGTGGCTGCGCGGCCTCACCGCCCTCGCGCTGCTCGCGGCCCTCGCCAACCCCTCGCTGCAGTCCGAAGAGCGCACGCCGCTCACCGACATCGTCCTCGTGGTGGTCGACGACACCGCCTCCAACCGCGTCTCCGACCGCCCCGAACAGACCGCCCGCGCGCTGGCCCATGTCGAGGACCGCGTCGCCCGCCTGCCGGACACCGAGCTCCGCGTCATCCGCCTCGGCGACGGGCCCGACAACGCCGGCACGCTGGTCATGTCCGCCCTCGCCGCCGCGCTGTCCGAGGAACCGCGCGACCGCATCGCCGGCGCCATCGTCATCACCGACGGCCAGATCCACGACCTCGACCTCGCCCCCGACATGCCGGCGCCGCTGCACGGCCTCGTCACCGGCCGCCCGACCGACTGGGACCGCCGGCTGATCGTCCGCAACGCCCCCGCCTTCGCCATCCTGGGCGAGCCCGTCCGCCTCACCCTCAAGGTCGAGGATCAGGGCCGCGTCCCGCCCGAGCACGAGGGCCGCGCCCGCCTGTCGATGTCGCTGAACGGCGAGGAGCCGATCGTCGTCTCCGTCCCCGTGGGCGAGGAGCTCGAGCTCCCCGTCACCCTCGACCGCGGCGGCATGAACGTCCTTCAGTTCGAGGTCGCGCCGGTCGCGGGCGAGCTGACCGACCGCAACAACGCCGCCGTGGTCCAGATCAACGGCGTCCGCGACCGGCTGTCGGTGCTGCTCGTCTCGGGCGAGCCGCACGCAGGGCAGCGTACCTGGCGCAACCTGCTGAAATCCGACTCCGCCGTCGACCTCGTCCACTTCACCATCCTGCGCCCGCCCGACAAGCAGGACGGCGTCCCGGTCTCCGAGCTCTCGCTCATCGCCTTCCCCACGCGCGAGCTCTTCGTCGACAAGATCGAGGAATTCGACCTCATCATCTTCGACCGCTACCGCCGCCGCGGCATCCTTCCGCCGGCCTATTTCGACAATGTCCGGCGTTATGTCGAACGCGGTGGCGCGGTGCTGATCGCCGCCGGCCCCGAACTCGCCAGCGTCGACAGCATCTGGCGCTCGCCCCTCGGCCTCGCCTTTCCCGCCGCCCCCACCTCCCGCGTGTTCGAAGAGGGCTTCCGCCCCGAACTCACCGACATCGGCCGCCGCCACCCGGTGACCGAGGGCCTCCAGGCCGCCATGCCCGCGGCCGAGGATGGCGGCCCCGGCTGGGGCCGCTGGTTCCGGCTGGTGGAGCTCGACCAGAGCCGCGGCCAGGCGGTGATGCAGGGCCCCGACGACCGGCCGGTGCTCATCCTCGACCGCGTCGGCGAGGGCCGGCTGGCGCTGCTGGCCTCCGATCACGCCTGGCTCTGGGACCGCGGTTTCGAGGGCGGCGGCCCGCAGCTCGAACTCCTGCGCCGGCTCGCGCACTGGATGATGGGCGAACCCGAGCTCGAGGAAGAGGCCCTCACCGCCACCGCCCGCGGCCAGCGCATCGAGGTCGTCCGCCGGACCCTCGCCGACGAGGTCGGACAGGTCACGATCACCGGCCCCGACGGCGAGACGGTGACGCTCGACCTCGTCGAGACGACGCCGGGCCGCTTCTCCGCCACCTGGGACGCCGCCGAGGTCGGCCTCTACCGCCTCAGCGACGGCGAGCTCGACGCCGTCGTGGCCCTCGGCCCGTCCGCCCCGCGCGAGTTCGAGGAGACGGTCGCCACCGCCGACCGGCTCGGCCCCCTCGCCGCCGACACCCGCGGCGGGGTGCTGTTCATCCACGACGGCCTGCCCGACCTGCGCGAGGTGCGCGAGGGCCGGATCGCCGCCGGCCGCGGCTGGATCGGGATCACCCCGCGCGAGGCCTGGGCCACCGTCGACCTCCGCGTCGCCGCGCTGCTGCCGGCCTGGGCCTGGCTCCTCATCGCCGCCGGCTTCGCCCTCGCCGCCTGGCTCCGCGAAGGCCGCCGCACCCGCCGCGGCTGACGCGCCCCGACCGCCGGCCCCTTCATCTTTCCGAAAATATCCTCGGGGGGAGGCTCCCGAAGGGAGACGGGGGGCAGACAGCCCCCCTCCCACGCCTGCCACACGCGCCGCCGCAGACCCGGCGCGCCCTACCCCTGGCCGAGATCGCGCAGGAACCGCCGCAGCACCCGCTCCAGCTTGGCCGCGCCCAGCGGCGCCATCGCCTTGGTGTGCTCGTGGCTGATCGCCTCGTCCGAGAGCCCCGCGGCCATGTTCGTCACGGTGGAGATCGCCGCCACCCTCAGGCCCAGGAACCGCGCCAGGATCACCTCGGGCACGGTGGACATCCCCACCGCATCGGCCCCCAGCGTCCGGATCGCCCGGATCTCGGCCGGCGTCTCGAAGGACGGCCCCGAATACCAGGCATAGACCCCCTCGGGCAGCGCCACGCCCTCGGCCTCGGCCGCCGCCCTGAGCCCCGCGCGCAGGCCCGGATCATGCGCCTCGGTCATCGGCACGAAACGCGCATCCGTCGGCTCGCCGATCAGCGGGTTCAGCCCCGAGAAATTGATGTGGTCCGACAGGAGCATCAGGTCCCCCGGCCCGATGTCGCCCCGCATCGAGCCGGCCGCATTGGTCAGGATCAGCGCCTCGGCCCCCAGCGCCTTCAGCACCTCCAGCGCGGGGCGCATCGCATCCGCCCGCCCCGCCTCATAGTAATGCGCGCGGCCGCCGAACACGGCCACCCGCACCCCCTCCAGCTCGCCGATCACCAGCTCGGGCGTGTGCCCCGACACCCCGGCATGGGGAAAGCCCGGCAGCTCGGCATAGCCGATCGCCACCCCCTCCACCGCCTGCGCCAGGTGCCCCAGCCCCGAGCCCAGCACGAGGCCCAGCCGCACCGGCTCCGCCCCCGCCCGCGCCCGGATCAGCTCTGCAACCGCCTCGGCCATGCCTCATCGCTCCTTGACATAGGGCACCCCGCCCGCCCGCGGCGGGATCGCCTTGCCCACGAACCCCGCCAGGATCACCACCGTCAGGATATAGGGCAGCGCCTGCATCAGCTGCACCGGCACGCCGAAGCCGAAGACCTCGAGGTTGGGAAACCGCGTCGCCACCGCCTCGAGGAACCCGAACAGCAGCACCGCCCCCAGCGCATGCCACGGCCGCCACTTGGCAAAGATCAGCGCCGCCAGCGCGATGAACCCCCGCCCCGCCGTCATGTCCTTGCCGAACCCGGCCGCGAGGCCGGTGGCGAGATAAGCGCCCGCCAGCCCGCACAGGAGCCCGCAGATCGCCACCGCGGCAAAGCGCAGCCCCACCACCGACACCCCCGCCGTGTCCACCGCCGCCGGGTTCTCGCCCACCGCGCGCAGGCGCAGCCCGAACCGCGTCCGGTTCAGCACCCACCACGTCAGCGGCACGCACAGGAGCGCCACATAGACGAGGATCACATGCCCCGACAGCAGCACCGAATAGACCTGCCCCACCACCGGCACGTCCCGCAGCTCCGCCGCGAAGGGCAGCTCCAGCCGCTGAAACCGCGCATCACCCGACAGCGCCGGCGTGCGCCCCCCCTGGCGGAACCAGTTCTGCGCGATCACCACCGTCAGCCCCGCGGCCAGAAAGTTGATCGCCACGCCCGAGATCAGCTGGTTCCCGCGAAAGGTGATCGACGCCACCCCGTGCAGGAGCGCGAGGAACACCGAGGCCATGATCCCCATCATCAGCCCCAGCCACACATCCCCCCAGACCGCCGCAAAGGCCGCCGAGAAGAAGGCCGCCGCCAGCATCTTTCCCTCGAGCCCGATGTCGAAGATCCCCGCCCGCTCCGAGAACAGCCCGGCGAGGCAGGCGAACAGCAAGGGCGTCGCCAGCCGCAGCGCCGAGTCGAGGATCTGGAACAGCGTGACGATATCCATCTCAGGCCCGCCTCCGCCCGAGCGCGAAGAGCCGCGCCAGCGGCATCCGCACCATGTTGTCGAGCGCCCCGGTGAACAGGATCACCAGCGCCTGGATCACCACGATCAGCTCGCGCGGGATCGACGTCCACAGCGCCAGTTCCGCGCCGCCCTGATAGAGGAACCCGAACAGGATGGCGGCCAGGAACACGCCGAACGGGTGCGACCGCCCCATCAGCGCCACCGCGATGCCGATGAAGCCCGCCCCCTCGACCGCGTTCAGCACCAGCCGCGACGCCTCGCCCATGACGTTGTTGATCGCCATCAGCCCCGCCAGCGCGCCCGAGATCAGCATGGTGTACATGGTGATCCGCACCGGCGAGATCCCGGCATAGACCGCCGCCGGCTCGGACTGGCCAAAGGCGCGGATCTGATAGCCGAGCCGGGTGCGGAACAGCAGGTACCAGACCAGCACACAGGCGGCGATGGCGATCAGCAGGCTGATGTTCGCCGGCGTCCGGGTCGAGAAGGGAATGCCGAAGATGTCGAGGATCTCATGCAGCCGCGGCAGCCGCACCTCGGCCGGAAAGCGCGCCGTCGCCGGGTCCATCGAGCCCGAGGGCCGCATCACATTGACCAGCAGGTAGTTCAGCAGCGACGCGGCGATGAAGTTGAACATGATCGTGGTGATCACGATGTGGCTGCCGCGTTTCGCCTGCAGCCAGGCGGGGATGGTCGCCCACAGCGCGCCGAACAGCATGGCCGAGGCCATCGCCGCCACCAGCGCGATGGACCAGTGCGGCCAGGGCAGATACAGGCAGGCCACCGCCACCCCCAGGCCCCCCAGCGTCGCCTGTCCCTCGCCGCCGATGTTGAAGAGCTTCGCCTGGAACGCCACCGCCACGGCGAGCCCCGTGAACATGAAGTTCGTCGCGTAGTAGAGCGTATAGCCCCAGCCGTAGGAGGAGCCGAGCGCCCCCTGCACCATCATCTTGGTGGCTTCCCACGGGTCCTCGCCGATAGCGAGGATCACCCCGGCCGAGATGGCAAAGGCGATGATGACGCTGATCAGCGGCACCAGAACCACATCGGCCCAGTTGGGCAGCCGTGCGCTCGCCATTCAGGACTGCTCCCTGTTGCGGAGGGCCATCAGGCCGCCTCTCCCGTCACCCCGGCCATGAGCAGGCCCAGCGCCCGCGCGTCGGTCTGATCCGGCATCCGCTCGCCCATGATCCGCCCGTCGAACATCACCAGGATCCGGTCCGACAGCGACAGGATCTCATCCAGCTCCACCGACACCAGGAGCACCGCCGTCCCCGCATCGCGCAGCGCGATCAGCCGCTGGTGGATGAACTCGATGGCGCCGATGTCCACCCCCCGCGTCGGCTGACCCACCAGCAGAAGCTGCGGCGCCCGCTCCATCTCGCGCGCGAGCACCAGCTTCTGCTGGTTCCCGCCCGAGAAATTCTCGGCCAGAAGCGCGGGGTTGGGCGGGCGGACATCGAAATGCTCCATCTTCGCGGCGCAGTCCGCCACCATCGCCGCGGGGTTCATCCGCAGGGCCGAGGGGTTGAACGCCGGGTCGTGGTGATAGCCCAGCGCGGTGTTCTCCCAGGCGTGGAACTCCATGATCAGCCCGCGCCGCTGCCGGTCCTCGGGCACATGCGCGATCCCCGAGGCCCGCCGCGTCTGCCCGTCCGCCGTGCGACAGGCGATGTCCAGCGCCTCGTTGCCGAGGCTCGCGCGCCCCTCGCCCGGCGTCAGCCCCGCCAGCACCTCCAGAAGCTCCGACTGCCCGTTGCCCGCCACCCCGGCAATCCCGAGGATCTCGCCGGCCCGCACCTCGAAGTCGAGCCCCTTCAGCCGCTCGACCCCGTGGCTGTCGGTCATCCGCAGCCCCTCGACCTTCAGCACGGTCGGGCCCGGCTTCGCCGGCGTCTTGTCCACCCGCAAGAGGACCTTGCGCCCCACCATCAGCTCGGCCAGCTCGGGCGGCGAGGTCTTCGCGGTCTCCAGCGTCGCCACCATCTCGCCCTGCCGCATCACGCTCACCGCGTCGGTGATCTCCATGATCTCGCGCAGCTTGTGGGTGATCAGCACGATGGTCTTGCCCTCGCGCTTCAGCGCCTCGAGGATGCGGAACAGATGGTCGGCCTCGGCCGGGGTCAGCACCCCCGTGGGCTCGTCCAGAATCAGGATGTCGGCCTGCCGGTACAGCGCCTTCAGGATCTCCACCCGCTGCTGATGCCCGACCGACAGGTCCGAGATCAGCGCGTCGGGGTCCACCTTCAGCTCGTAGTCGCGGCTCAGCTCCATCAGCAGCTTGCGCGCCTTGGCCAGCGAGGGGCGCAACAGCCGCCCGTCCTCGGCCCCCAGCACGACGTTCTCGAGAACGGTAAAGGTCTCCACCAGCTTGAAGTGCTGAAACACCATGCCGATGCCGGCGCGGATGGCGGCGCGGCTGTCGGGGATCGGGGTGGGCACGCCGCCGATCAGGATCTCGCCGCTGTCGGCCTGATAGAAGCCATACAGGATCGACATCAGCGTCGACTTGCCGGCGCCGTTCTCGCCGACGATGCCGTGGATGGTGCCGCGCCGGACGGTGATGGAGATGTCGCGGTTCGCCCGCACGGGGCCGAAGGACTTGGAGATGCCCCGCAACTCGATCGCCGGAGGCGCGTCAGGGGCGGCCGCCGGCCGCCCCTCGCCCGTGTCCTGCCGCTGCGCGTCCATTCAGAACGAATGCGCGGGGCAGCTGTCGTCGACGGAATAGTTGTGCACCGACAGCTCGCCGGCGATGATCGCGGCCGCGGCCGCATCCACCGCCTCGCGCATCTCGTCGCTGATCAGATGCGCGTTGTGCTCGTCGATGGCATAGCCCACGCCCTCTTCGGCCAGCCCGATCACCACCACACCGGGTTCCAGATCCGCGCCGGCGGTAAAGGCGTCGAACACCGCCACATCCACCCGCTTCAGCATCGAGGTCAGCACCGAGCCGGGGTGCAGGTAGTTCTGGTTCGAATCGACCCCGATGGACAGACGCCCCTCGTCGGCCACCGCCTGCAGCACGCCGATCCCGGTGCCGCCCGCCGCGGCATAGATCACGTCGGCCCCCTGCGCCATCTGGCTCATGGCGATCTCGCCGCCGCGCACCGGGTCGTTCCAGGCCGCCGGCGTGGTGCCGGTGAAGTTCGCGATCAGCGTCGCATCGGGGTTCACCGCCTTGATCCCCTGCGCATAGCCGCAGCCGAAACGCCGGATCAGCGGGATGTCCATGCCGCCGACAAAGCCCATCACGCCCGACTCCGACGCCATCGCCGCCAGCATGCCCACGAGGTACGAGCCCTCATGCTCCGAGAACAGGATCGAGCGCACGTTCGGCTGCTCGACGAAGCCGTCGACGATGGCGAACATGGTGTCGGGGTAATCCGGCGCCACCTCGTTGAGCACATTGGCAAAGGCAAAGCCGGTCATCACGATCGGGTTGGCCCCGGCCTCGGCAAAGCGGCGCAGCGCCTGCTCGCGCTGGGCCTCGGACTGCATCTCGAGGTCGCGATAGCTGCCGCCGGTCTCGGCGGCCCAGCGCTCGGCCCCCTCATGGGCGGCCTGGTTGAACGAGCGGTCGAACTTGCCGCCCAGGTCGAAGATGAGGGCGGGCTCGGCCGCCGCGGCACCGGCCATCAGCGCCAGCGCGGCCGAGGCGCCGAGGAGTTTCCTGGCAAGGGTCATGGGTTTGTCTCCCGGTCTGGTCGGGTTGCGCGCGCGAGAGGCGCGCCCCGGAGGATTGGATCGCAGATGGATCACCCCGGATAAGGCCGCAGCCGCCGCAGCCGGTCAAGCGGCATTTTGCCCGCCCCCGTCGCAGGGGGCCCGCCGCACGGCCGCCTCAGCCGCCCGCCAGTTCCTTGCGCAGCACCAGCGCGTCGCCGCCCGCATAATAGCCCCGGCGCCGCCCGACCTCGGCGAATCCCGCCCGGGCATAGAGGGCGCGCGCCGCCCGGTTGCCCTCCGCCACCTCCAGAAACGCCACCCCGGCCCCCATCGCCGCCGCCCGCTCCAGCGCCTGCGACAAGAGCCGCCCCCCCAGCCCCCGCCGCCGCGCCCCCGGCGCCACCGCGATGGTCAGAACCTCCGCCTCGCCCGCCGCCACCTGCAGCAGCGCAAGGCCATCCGGCGTGCCCACCAGCACCGCCCCCGGCCGCGCCAGCAGGGCGGCGAACTCCGCCGCGCTCCAGGGCCGCGGGTCGGACATGGCCGCAGCATGCAGCGTCGCCAGCGCCTCCGGCGTCACGACAGCAACGCGGGCGGCGCCTCGGACGGCGGCGCCGCATCCGGCGCCCGCAGATAGAGCGGCGCCGGCCGCGGCTGCACCGTCCCGGCCCGCAGCGCGGCACTCCGGGCGATCGCCTCGGCCAGGGGCATCGCCGGCGCCCGCACCGGCCCGCCCGTCACCACCGCCACCGCCTCCGCCGCGCTGCCCACCAGCGGCACCGGCCCAAGGCACCCGAGCGCCTCCAGCGGCAGCATCCGCGGCGCCCTCCCGGCCTGCCCCAGATACACCTGCCCCCGCCGCGCATCCTCCACCACCGCCACCGGCCCGGACAGACCGAAGCCCCGCGCCTCCAGCGTGCTCACCCCCACCGCCGGGATCCCCAGCCCCAGCGCCAGCCCCCGCGCCGCCGCCACCGCGATCCGCACGCCGGTAAAGTTCCCGGGCCCCACGCCGACCCCCAGCGCCGTCAGGTCGCCCCAGCCAAGCCCTTGGCCCGCCAGGATTTCCTCCAGCAGCGGCAGCAGCCGCTCGGCCTGCCCGGTCGGCATCGCCTCCTCGACCGCCGCCAGCAGCCCTCCCTCCGACAGCAGCGCCGCCGCACACTGCGCCGCCGAGGTGTCGAAGCCGAGCACCACCGCCATGCCTTTCATCTTTCCTCAAATATCCTCGGGGGGGAACGCCCCGCAGGGGCGGCGGGGGGCAGACAGCCCCCCGGACCCGGCCCCCACGCGCGCGGACGACCGGTCAGACCGCGACGCTCACACCGCGACGGGCCGCACCTCGGTCACCTCGGGGATGTAATGGCGCAAGAGGTTCTCGATCCCCATCTTCAGCGTCAGGGTCGAGGAGGGGCAGCCGGCGCAGGCGCCCTGCATGTGCAGATAGACCACGCCCCGCTCGAAGCCGTGAAAGGTGATGTCGCCGCCGTCCTGCGCCACCGCCGGCCGCACCCGGGTGTCGAGCAACTCCTTGATCTGCGTGACGATCGCGGCGTCCGGCCCGTCATGGGCGGCATGGCCCGAGGTGGCGCGGCCCTCGATGGCGCTCTCGCCCGACTGCACATGTTCGAGTATGGCGCCCAGGATGGCGGGCTTGATGTGGGCCCATTCCACCGGCTCGGCCTTGGTCACGGTGATGAAGTCGATGCCCAGAAACACGCCCGTCACCCCCTCGACCGCAAAGATGCGGCGCGCGAGCGGCGAGGCCTGCGCAGCCTCGGCACTGGGAAAGTCGGCCGTGCCGACCTCCAGGATGTCCTGTCCCGGGAGGAACTTCAGCGTTGCCGGGTTCGGCGTGGACTCGGTCTGGATGAACATGAAAGACCCTCCGTTCTGGTCAGGATATGCGCCCGGTCCGGGCCGGCGTCAACCTCGGGCGGCGCAGCGCGCCCGTCCCGCGCCGCGGCGACGGTCGCCCCACCCACCCACCCGCGCCCGCCGCCCCGGCGCGGGACGGGCGCGGGACGGGCGGGGGCCCGGCAGGTTAACGGTGGGTTAACGGGCCGTTTCGGAGCGGTCGGGTGCCGGTTTTGCAGGGGGGAGGTCACGTTTCGGGCCGGTTTCGACGCGGTTCTGCAGCTTTTGGCGCGCCCAGGTGGGGTATTAAGATACCCGCGCCGGCGCCGGAGCCCCCTCTGGCGGGGCCGTTAACCCTTTGTCAACCGTTCCGGGCGGCCTCCAGCGCCTGCGGGAGGGCCTCGGCGACGGCGTCGAGGTCGGCCGGGCGGCCGCAGGTGATGCGGATGCAGCGGTCATGCGGCGCCACGAAGGGCATGCGCACGAAGACGTCGCGGGCGATCATCCCGCGCAGCACGGTGCGGGCGAAATCGCCGTCGCGGCCGCAGTCGAGGGTGACGAAATTCGTCGCCGAGGGGAGCGCCGCGAGCCCGCTGTCGGCGGCGATGCGCGCGAGCCGGGTGCGCGCCGCGGCGACCTCGGCCACCACCTGCGCGAGCCAGGCCTGGTCGGCGAGCGCCGCCAGCGCGCCGGCCTGCGAGAGGCGGGACATGCCGAAATGGTTGCGCAGCCTGTCGAAGGCCGCGATCAGGGGCGCCGCGCCGATGCCATAGCCCACCCGCGCGCCGGCAAGGCCGTAAGCCTTTGAAAAGGTGCGCATGCGGATCACGCGGGGGTCGTCGGCGGCGATGTGGGGCAGGGCGCCCTCGGGGGCGAAATCGGCATAGGCCTCGTCGAGGATCATCAGCGTGCCGGCCGGCAGCCGCGCGAGCATCGCCTCGATCCGCGCGCCCGGGTGCCAGGAGCCCATGGGGTTGTCCGGGTTGGCGAGATAGACCAGCCGCGCGCCGGTCTGCGCCGCGGCCGCGATCAGCGCGTCGGGGTCTTCGTGGTCGCCGGCATAGGGCACCTTCACCAGCCGGCCGCCGAAGCCCGCGACGTGATAGTTGAAGGTCGGATAGGCGCCGTCCGAGGTCACCACCGCATCGCCCGGCTCGGTCACCAGCCGCACGAGGAGGCCGAGGAGGCCGTCTATCCCCTCGCCGACAATGATGTTTTCCGGCCGGACGCCGTGATGGGCGGCCAGTGCCGCGCGCAACTCGTGGGCCTCGGGGTCGCCGTACATCCAGGCTCCGGCGGCGGCCTCGGCCATGGCGGCGATGGCGCGGGGCGAGGGGCCGAAGACGCTCTCGTTGGCGCCGAGGCGGGCGCGGAAGGGGCGGCCGCGGGCGCGCTCCTGCGTTTCGGGGCCGACGAAGGGGACGGTGGCCGGCAGGCCCCGGACGATGGCGGTGTAGCGCGGGCCGGCGTCGGTCATGGCCGCCGCTCCATCGTCCGCGGGCTCATGCCATCGCCTCGAGCCGCAGGAGGGCGGCGCGGAGGCGGGCGGCCTCCTCCTCGCCGAGGCCGAGCTTTTCGCGGGTTTCCTCGACCACCTCTTCGGGGGCGCTGTCCACGAATTTCGGGTTGCCCAGCCGGCCGCGGAGCCCGCCGAGGTCCTTTTCCAGCTTCTGCAAGGACCTGGACAGCCGCGCCATCTCGGCGGCGACGTCGATCACCCCCTCGAGCGGGAGGGCATAGCTGGCCCCCTCGACCGCGATGGTCAGCGCGCCACGGGGCGCCGTGGCCGCGGGCGACAGGCTCTCGATCCGCGCGAGCCGGCGGATGAGCGCCTCGTTGCGGTCCCAGGCGGTTCGGGCGGTCGCGTCGGCCTCGAGCTGGAGCATGGGCAGGGTCAGGCCGACGGGCACGCCCATCTGCGCCCGGGCCGAGCGGATCTCCTCGATCAGGGCGATGGCCCAGCGCATCTCGCGCTCGGCCTCTGCGTCGACCAGCTCGGCGCCGTGGGTGGGCCAGTCGGCATGGGCCAGGTGTTTCGGGCGGGTGCCGGTGAGGCCCCAGAGCTCCTCCGTCACGAAGGGCATGATGGGGTGCAGCAGGATCAGACACTGGTCCAGCACCCAGGCCATGGTGGCGCGGGTCTCGGCGGCGGTGGCGGGGTCGGCGAGCAGGGGCTTGGCGAACTCGACATACCAGTCGCAGACCCGGCCCCAGGTGAAGGCGTAGAGCGCGTTTGCCGCGTCGTTGAAGCGGTAGGCGGTCAGCGCCGCGTCGACCTCCTCGCGGATGCGCCCCGTTTCGCCCAGGATCCAGCGGTTGGCGGTGGCGGTGGCCTCGGGCGGCTCGGCCCGGGTCGCGTGCCCCTCCCACACCCCGTTCATCTCGGCAAAGCGGCAGGCATTCCAGAGCTTTGTCGCAAAGTTGCGGTAGCCGGCGATGCGGTCCTTCGACAGCTTCAGGTCGCGGCCCATGGCGGCCATGGAGGTCAGCGTGAAGCGGACCGCATCGGCCCCGTACTCGTCGATCAGGTCGAGCGGGTCGAGGACGTTGCCCAGCGACTTGGACATCTTCTTGCCCTTCTCGTCGCGGACGAGGGCGTGGACATAGACGGTGTGAAAGGGCGCCTGGTTCACCACGGCCAGTTGCATCATCATCATCCGGGCGACCCAGAAGAAGATGATGTCGAAGCCGGTGACGAGGACGTCGGTGGGGAAGTAGCGGCGCAGCTCGGGGGTGTCCTCGGGCCAGCCGAGGGTGCCGATGGGCCAGAGGCCGGAGGAGAACCAGGTGTCGAGGACATCCGGGTCGCGCCAGACGGGGATGCGGGGGGGCGCGCCTTCGCCGCCCGAGCGGGCGAGGCGCTGGACGTCCAGAGCCTCGGCCGCGGAGGCGACGATCTCCAGCCGGTCGGTGCCGTAGAAGGCGCGCATCTCGGCCAGCGCCTCGGCCTCGCTGGCGGCGCAGAACTGCTGCCAGGGGGCGCCGAAGGTGAGGTAGCCTTCCTCGATCCGCGGGCCGTACCAGACCGGGATCTGGTGACCCCACCAGAGCTGGCGCGAGATGCACCAGGGCTCGATGTTCTCGAGCCAGTGGAAATAGACCTTTTCGTGCTGTTCCGGCAGGATCCGGGTGCGGCCCTCGCGCACGGCGTCCAGCGCGGGGCCGACGATCTTCGCGGTGTCGACGAACCACTGGTCGGTGAGATAGGGCTCGATCGCGGTCTTGGAGCGGTCGCCGTGGGGGACGACATGGCGGTCGGCGTCGATGCCGTCCAGCCAGCCATTGGCCTGCGCGTCCTGGATGATGGCGTCGCGGGCCTCGTAGCGGTCCATGCCGTCGAACATCTGGATGGCGCGGGCGAGCTGCTCGGGGTCGGCGCCCTCGGCGAAACCGGCGTTGCCGGCGAGCCACATGGCGGCTTTCGGCGTCATGACGTTGATGGCGGCGAGGCCGGTGCGCTGCCCGACCTCCCAGTCGTTGAAGTCGTGCGCCGGGGTCATCTTGACCGCGCCGGTGCCCTTGGCCGGGTCGGCATAGGGGTCGGCGACGATCTTCAGCCTCCGGCCGACGAGGGGCAGGATGGCCTCGCGGCCGACGAGGTGTTTGTACCGCGCATCGTCCGGGTGCACCGCGATGCCGGTGTCGCCGAGCATGGTCTCGGGGCGGGTGGTGGCGACGACGAGATAGTCGCGGGTTTCCCATGCGGTGGGGGTGCCGTCGTCGTCGAACGCGACGGGGTGCTCATAGGTCAGCCCGTCGGCCAGCGGGTAGCGCAGGCGCCACAGATGGCCGTCGACCTCGGTCTGCTCGACCTCGAGGTCGGAGATGGCGGTCTCGAAATGCGGGTCCCAGTTGACCAGCCGCTTGCCGCGATAGATGGCGCCCTGCCGGTAGAGCTCGACGAAGACGCGGATGACGGCGTCGTGGAAATTGCCCTCCTCGCCCGCAGGCGCCCCGGGGGCGCCGGACATGGTGAAGGCCTCGCGCGACCAGTCGCAGGAGGCGCCGAGGCGTTCGAGCTGGCCGCGGATGTTGCCGCGCGAGCGGCGTTTCTGTTCCCACACCAGCGCGGTGAACTCCTCGCGGGTGAAGTCGGTGCGGCGCTTGCCCTCCTTGGCCAGCTCGCGCTCGACCACCATCTGGGTGGCGATGCCGGCGTGGTCGGTCCCGGGCTGCCACAGCGTGTCGAAGCCGCGCATGCGGTGCCAGCGGGTGAGGATGTCCTGCAACGTGTTGTTGAAGGCATGCCCCATATGAAGGTTGCCGGTGACGTTCGGCGGCGGGATCATGATGCAGAAGGTCTCATCCCGCGAGGCATTGGCGCCGGCGGCGAAGGCGCCGGCCTCCTGCCAGCGGGCGGCGATGCGGGCCTCGGCCTCGGCGGGGCGAAAGGTCTTGTCCATGGCCATCGGCGCGGTCTCCGGGCTGTCGGTCGGCTGGCGGGGTATGTAACTTGGCGTTAGGGTGAGCAAAAGGCCCGTTCGCACCGAAAGGAGGCCGTGCCATGCCCCAGGTCTCGCCGATCCGGGTGATCCGGACCACGCGGCTGTGGATCCCGCTTGCGGCGCTGCTGACGGCGCTGGGGCTGTTCGGGGTGAGCGGGATCAAGGGCTGGTCGGCGCATCAGTACGAGACCCGCGGCGAGCTGGCCCAGGCGCTGGTGCTGCGCAAGGAGCGGCGCGAGACCCGCGACAGCGACGGCAACCGCAAGGTCAGCTATCATGTCTCGTATCGTTACGAGACCGCCGGGGGCGAGACGCTGCAGCGGCGCCGACAGGTGCGGCGGTCGTTCTACGACTCGGTGTCGGAGGGGCGCAGTTTTGCCCTGCGCTATCTGCCCGACCGGCCGACACGGCACGAGTTTCCCGTGGGCGCCACCCGGGCCGAGGCCGGCGAGTTCCGGAGCTATGGCCTGCTGGCGCTGGCGGCGACGGGGGCTCTGGGGCTGTGGTTCGGGCTGAGGGCGCTGCCGCTGGTGCGGGCGCTGGCAGGCGGGCGGCTGCGGCAGGCGCGGGTGACCGGGCATGTGGAAAAGCCCGCGCGCCGCAAGGAGACCGGCGGCCGCTATGGCCGCGTGCGCTGGGTCGACGAGACCGGGGCCGAGGGCGAGTCGGGCTGGGTTCCCATGCTCGACGTCGTCAGCCACCCGGTGGGCAGCCGCATCCGCGTCGTCGTCGACCCCGCCACCGGCCGCACCTGGTGGGAAGAGGAGTTCGCCGACGACATGATCGCCGAGTTGCAGCGCGGCTGAGGGCGCGGCCCCCACCGGACGCGCCGGCCGGAACGTCGCGCCCGCCCGCGGCGCCGCCTCAGCCCCAGGGGCCGAAGCTGGGGATGACGCTCTCGCGGCGGGGGCTGAGGCCGGCCATCTGGCGCAGGGCCGAGATGCGGTTGGCGGTGGAGGGGTGGGTCGAGAACAGGCTGTCGTGCGAATGCGCGTGCAGCGGGTTGATGATGAACATGTGCGCCGTCGCCGGGTTGCGCTCGGCCGAGTTCATGTCGATGCGCTGCGCGAAGGCGTCGATCTTTTGCAGCGCGCCGGCGAGCCACATCGGCTGGCCGCAGATCTCGGCGCCCAGCGCGTCGGCCTGGTATTCGCGGGTGCGGCTGATCGCCATCTGCACGATCCCGGCCGCGAGCGGCGCCAGGATCGCCACCGCCAGCGTGCCGATGATCCCCATGGGCCGGTCGCGGCTGCCGCCGAAGAACAGCGCGAAGTTTGCCAGGAGGCCGATGGCGCCCGCCAGCGTGGCGGTGATGGTCATCAGGAGCGTGTCGCGGTTCTTGATGTGGGCGAGCTCATGCGCCATCACGCCGGCCAGCTCCTCGTCGGTGAGCCGCTGCATCAGCCCGGTGGTGGCGGCGACGGCGGCGTTGGCCGGGTTGCGGCCGGTGGCGAAGGCGTTGGGCTGGTCGCTCTCGATGATGTAGACCCTGGGCATGGGCAGCTCGGCCCGGCGGGCGAGATCCTCGACCATGCGGTGAAGCCCCGGCGCCGAGCGGGCGTCGACCTCGCGGGCGCCGTGCATCGACAGCACCATCTTGTCCGACCCCCAGAAGGCGAAGACGTTCATCGCCGCCGCCACGACGAAGGCGATGACGATCCCCTGTTCGCCGCCGATCAGCAGGCCGACGAACATGAACAGCGCGGTCAGCGTCGCCATCAGGACCGCGGTGCGTGCGAAAGCCATGGGTGGACCTCCCGGGTAAGTCTCGACCCCGATCAGATGGGACAGGCCGCGGCGGCGTGCAAGCCGGCAGGGAGTCGCGCGGGGCTGCGCAAGGTCTGGCGGGCGGGGCCGCGGTGGTTGACCCCGCCGGCGCCCCGCCGCATGGATGTGCGGCGGCCTGCCACAGTGGCCGCCAGCGACCAGCCGTCAGGGAGGAGACAGCATGGCCACCCTCGCCCCGCCGCCCGATCCGGAGGCCGACCCCCGCGTCAAGGCGGTGTTCGACGACATCCGCGCCACCCGCGGCAGCGATTTCGTCAACAACCTCTGGCACTACCTCGCCGCCGATCCGGGCCTGCTGGAGGAGGTCTGGCGCGACGTGAAGGCGGTGATGGCCACGCCCTCGCTGCTCGAACCCAAGGTGAAGGAGATGATCTATGCCGCCGTCTCCATCGCCAATGCCTGCGACTACTGCACGCATTCGCACATGGCGGCGGCCCGGGCGAAGGGCATGAGCGCGGCCGAACAGGCCGAGTTCCTGCGCATCGTCGCCACCGCCTCGAAGACCAACGCGCTGCTGAACGCGATCCGCCCGCCGGTGGATGCCGCCTTTCTTGCCGATGCCCCCCATCCGGAGACCCGCGCATGACCGACGCCTTTGCCATCGTCGCCCCCGCCCCCGGCGGCCCCGAGGTGATGACCCGCCGCGACATCACCCCGCCCGAGCCCGGCCCGGGCGAGGTGCGTATCCGCCAGACCGCGGTGGGCGTGAACTATCTCGACGTCTATTTCCGCACCGGCCTCTATCCCTGGCCGGTGGAGCGTGACCTGATCCTCGGCTCCGAGGGGGCGGGCGTGGTCGAGGCGCTGGGCGAGGGGGTGACCGGCCTCGCCGTCGGGGACCGGGTGGCCTATACCATCCCCAACGGCGCCTATGCGACGCACCGGCTGGTGCCGGCGGCGATGCTGGTGAAGGTGCCGGTGACGATCTCGGACGAGCAGGCCGCGGCGGCGATGCTGAAGGGGCTGACGGTCCATTACCTGATCCACGACAGCTATTCGGTGCGCGAGGGCGACACCGTGCTGGTGCATGCCGCGGCCGGGGGCGTCGGGCTGATCCTGGGGCAGTGGCTGAAGGCGCGCGGCGTGCGCGCGATCGGCACCGCGGGCGGGGCCGAGAAATGCGCGCTGGCGCGCGCGAACGGCTATGCCGAGGTGATCGACTATCGCGCGGAGGATTTCGTGGCGCGGGTGGCCGAGATCACCGGCGGCGCCGGGGTGCAGGCGGTCTATGACGGGGTCGGGGCCGACACCATCATGGGCTCGCTCGACTGTCTGGCGCGATTCGGCACGCTGGTCAGTTTCGGCCAGTCGTCGGGCGCGCCGGACCAGCTGCGGGTGAACCATCTGGCGAAGGGGTCGCTGCGCCTGACGCGGCCGACGCTGTTTCACTACGCCACCCGGCGCGACTGGCTGGAGCGGGCGGCGCCGGCGCTGTTCGACATGATCGCCTCGGGCGCGGTGCAGATGCGCATCGGCCACCGCGCGCCGCTGGCCGAGGCCGCCGAGGTTCACCGCGCGCTGGAGGGGCGGGCGACGACGGGGCAGACGGTGCTCCTGCCCTGAGGCGGGCGCGCCTCAGCCGCCGGCGAAGGGCGCGGCCGGGCCCCACAGCGCGCGCACCCGCGCATCGCGCCCGCAGGAGGCGCGATAGCGCTTGTAGGCCGCGGCCTTGGTCAGCGGGCCGAAGCGGGTGAGGATGATCTCGCTGCTGCGGTGATAGCCCTGGTGATAGGCCTCGGCCGGCCAGAACGGGGCGGCGTCGCGGATCGGGGTCACGACCGGCCGGCCGAGTTCGGCGCTGGCCGCCGCGGCCGCCCGCTCGGCGCTGGCGCGCTGGGCCGGCGAGTGGGTGAAGATCGCGGTGGTATAGTGGTGTCCGCGGTCGCAGAACTGCCCGCCGGCGTCCAGCGGGTCGACCGAGCGGAAGAACAGGTGCAGGATCCGGTCGTAGCTGATGACCCTCGGGTCGAAGGTGATCTCGGCGGCCTCGAGATGCCCGGTGCCGCCGCGGACGACCTGGGCATAGCTCGGGTTCGCGACCGTGCCGCCGGTGAAGCCGACGGTGATGTCGACCACCCCCTCGACGCGGTGAAAGTCGGATTCGACGCACCAGAAGCAGCCGCCGGCGACGGTCGCCGTCTCCAGCGCGGGCTCGGCGCGGGCGCCCTCGCGCAGGCCATGGCCGGCGAGGATGGCGAGGGCGAGCAGGACGAGTTTCACGGTCTGGATCGTTCGGGTCATCGCGGGCACCTCCTTCGGCGCAGACGATGGTCCGGCCGCCCGCTTCGGGCAAGTCACGCAGCGGTGAGACACAGGGGGTTGAAGATTGTTTCACACTCCCGGCGGCGGCCTGCCCCCGGGTCGCCGCCGCCCCGGGTTTCTCCCGTTTACGCGACGTTTACCTTGATGCGGGAGGCTCCGGGGGCGTGTCGGCGGGGCAGGGAGGGGGATGTGCGGTGGCTGTGTCTGGGGGCGCTCGTGCTGGCCGGCTGCGCCTCGCCGTCGGCGCAGTATTTCGGGGTGGCGCCCCAGCGGGTGACGGTTCAGGGGACGGAGATCGCCGTCTATCGCCGCGGCGCGCAGGCGCAGGCGATCCGGCTGGGCCGGGCACGGCGGGGCGAGCATGCGGCGCTCCGGGCACGCATGGTGGCGGCGACCGAACAGGTCACCGGCTGCGCCGTGGCGGCCAGCGACGGCGACAGCGGCGTGCTGAACCTGCGGCTGGAGTGCTGAGGGCTCAGCCGTTGTTGCGCACCGCCTCGGGGTGCTCGGCGATGAAGTGCCGCAGCGTGGCGAAGAGGTCGCGCGCATGGGCCGGGTCGTCGCGGCGGAGCGCGTCGCGGATGTCCTCGCAGATCATCTGCTGCACGCGCTGCGGGCCCTTGTGCAGGTGCATGAGGTACTCGCCCAGGGCTGCGGCGTTGACCTCGGGGAGGTGCTCGTGCTCGGCGATGGCGGCGATCTCGTCGCGGGTGAGGCAGGTGAGGTCCTCGATGTCGTCCAGGCTGATCATGGGGTCCTCCGATATGCGGGGCGGCAGCGGGCCATCCCCCGTGCGGGGAGGCCCGACCAAGTATGCGACGGAATCCCGCGGCCGGGTTTGACCCTGATCAAGGTTGCGTGCGGTGCTGCGGTGCAGAAGGGCCGCGAGGATCAACCGTTGGAGGACCGCATGACCCGCCTTGCCCTTGTCATTTTCTCGATCGCCTCGGTGACGATGATGGGAATCGCCGTGGTGGTGGCGCTGGTGGCCGGCCAGGACACGCTGGTGCCGATCGTGACGGCCGCGGCGCTGGGGCTGGTCGCCTCGGTGCCGGTGAGCTGGCTGGTGGCGCGTCAGCTGGTCTGACCGCGGCCGGGCGCCCCCCCGGGACCCGGCCCGCGCCCCCGCCCGCGCAGCCCGGATGCCGGGCTCCCACCCGCCCACCCGCGCCCGCCATCCGGGCTGCGCGGGCGGGGGCGCTCTCCTCAGGGCGCCGCCAGCACCTGGGCGCATTGCGGCGGCAGGTCGCCGAGGGTGAACTGGCGCGGGTGGCGCGGGGCCGGCTGCCGCGGGGCCTGCGGCACCCGGGCGGGTGGGTCGAGGTACTCGGTCACCCACCAGGTCAGCGTGTCGTCGCAGCCGTTCCCGCCGTTGGAGAGCTCGGCCACCGTGGGGGTCTGCGTCTGGCAGTGACGCTCGCCCGCCGGGCAGCGCAGCCGGACGTGGAAGTGATGGTTGTGCCCGTGCATGGGGCGGACCTTTTGCAACCAGGCCGTGTCGGCGCGGGTGGCGGTGCGGCACATCTCGATCTTCACCGCCGCGGCGACGAAGATCCGGTCCACCCGCGGGTCGGAGGCGGCGGCGCGCAGGAGCGCGTGGTGCTGTGCGGTCCAGTTGGCGTTGATGCGGCGCTGGTCCTCGGTGCGCACCGAGATCGAGCTGATGTTCTCGCGCTCGCGTCGGGTGAGGTTCAGCCGGGAGGGCGGCAGCATCCAGACATCGGCGTCGAGGCCGATCTGGTGGCTGGTGTGCCCCGAGGTCATCGGCCCGCCGCGTGGCTGGCTGATGTCGCCGATGTAGAGGCCGCGCCAGCCGATGCGGACGGCCTCGCGGCTGAGGTCCTTGAGGAAGTCGATGGTGACGGGGTGGCCCCAGTTGCGGTTGCGCGAGAGCCGCATCGCCTGCCAGGTCGGGCCCGATTCGGGCAGTTGCACGAGGCCGGCCGCGCAGCCGCGGGCGTAGGAGCCGATGGCCTGTGCCGGGCCCTGGGTGCCCGCCTGCTTCGCCCCGAACATGCGGGCGGCGTTGGGGTCGGCGGCCGCCGGTGCGGCGAGGGCGAGGGCGAGGCTCAGCGCGGCGGCGGGGATACGGCCCATGTCTCCGGTCTCTCTCCGTCTGGCTTGACGAAGACTAGCAGGATCAGCCCGATCAGGAACAGCCCGATCAGGGGTGCGACGCCAAGGCGCTGGCTGTCGGTGATCTGGGTGGCCAGCGCCACCAGCCCCGGCGCGAGGAAGGAGGTCACCTTGCCCGACAGCGCATAAAGGCCGAAGGCCTCGGTCATGCGCGCCGGGTTGGCCTGTCGCACCATCATGGTGCGCGAGGCGGCCTGCAGCGTGCCCCCTGCGGCGCCAATGACCGCGCCGCAGGCGTAGAAGACGATGTCGGGCAGGGACGAGCCCTCGGCCAGGGGGATGCCCAGCACCATGCTGCGGTCGGTGGTGACGACGACGAGGCAGACGGCGACGAGCGCGAAGATGCCCGTGACGATCACCGGCTTCGGACCGAAGGCGCTGTCGGCCTTGCCGCCGAGCCAGCAGGCCACGGCGCCGACCACCGCCGCGGTGATGCCGAAGACGCCGATCTGGACGATGGACCAGCCCAGCACGCCGGCGGCATAGATGCCGCCAAAGGCGAAGATGCCGTTCAGCGCGTCGCGATAGAACATCGACGAGCCGAGATAGGCAAAGAGGCTCGGGTGCCGGGGCAGGCTGCGCAGCGTGGTCACGAGCTCGGCGAGGCCCTTGCGCACGGCTCCGGCGGCCGGTCGCGGGCGGCGGTGCTCGGGGATCACGAGGAACAGCGGCAGGGCGAAGACCACATACCACAGCGCCGAGAACGGCCCGACGGCGCGGGTGCCCTCGCGCATCTCGGGGTCGAGGCCGAAGGCCGGGGCGAGGCCGATCAGCGTGCGCCCGGTGTCGGTCTCGGCGAGGAACAGCAGCATCAGCGCCAGCGACACCACCCCGCCGGCATAGCCGATGGCCCAGCCCGTGCCGGAGATGCGCCCGAGATCCTCGCGCCGGCCGAGGCCGGGCAGCAGCGCATTGGTGAAGATGATGCCGAACTCGAGGCCGATCATGCCGATGGCAAAGGCCAGGAGGATCGGCCAGAGCGGCTCGGCCCCCGGCACCGCCCACCACAGCGCGAGGCTGCCGGCGATGTAGAGGACCGACCAGAGCAGCAGCCACGGTCGCCAGCGGCCGGCCGAATCGGCGATGGCCCCCAGCACCGGCGCCATCAGCGCGATCGAGATGCCGGTGAGCGCCAGCATCCAGCCCCAGAGCTTCTGCCCCGTGACCGGGTCGGGGGCGACGGCCGAGGCGAAATAGGGGGCGAAGATGAAGGTCAGAAGCAGCGTGTTGTAGGGCTGGTTGGCCCAGTCGAACAGCCACCAGGCACGAATCCGTCGCGCGTGCTGCGGGTCCATCGCGCCTCTCCCTCGCGGTCGGATCATCTGAGCCGCGGAAGGGGCGCGGCGCAAGCAGGGAGTGTCGACGCCCGGACCGGGTGCAGACAAGGTTCTTGCAAGAACCTTGGCAAAAATCTTGCAAGATTTTTGCGTCCCGGTGGCGGCGTCACGCGTCGTCCCGCAGGATCGCGAGGAAGGCGTCGGCGAAGCGGTCGAGCTTGTGCTCGCCGAGGCCGCCGATGCGGGCGAGGTCGGCATGGGTGGTGGGGCGGGCCTCGGCGATCCGGCGCAGGGTGGTGTGGGTGCAGGACAGCGGCTTGCCGGTGCCGTCCTCGCCGCGGGCGAGGCGCTGTTGCGCCTCCATCAGCCGGTCGAAGATCTCGCCCGCGTCGCGCCCCGCGAGCGCGCGGCGGGCGGGGTGCATCGGCGCCGGCGCGTGCCCGGTGACGACCGCGAGGAAGATGCCGCCATAGCGGGCGAGCTTGGCCGCGCCGATGCCGGTGATGCCGGCCATTTCGTCCAGCGTCTGCGGCCGGACCTGTGCGATCTCGATCAGCGTGCGGTCGGGGAAGATGACATAGGCGGGCACCCGCGCCGCCTCGGCCAGTTCGCGCCGTTTGGCCTTGAGCGCGGCGAGGAGGCCCTCGTCGGCCTCGTCCACCAGCGCCTTCGGTTCGGGGCGGGCAGCGGCGCGGGCGGCCTCGACCGTGTCCTCGCGCAGGATCACGGTTTCCTCGCCGCGCAGCACGGGCCGGGCGATCTCGGTCATGCGCAGGGCGCCGTGGCGCTCGGGGTCGGGGCGGATCAGGTCGCGGCCCATCATCTGGCGGAACACCGCCTGCCAGCCGGCGCGGCCGAGGTCGCGGCCCACCCCGAAGGTGGGGAGCCGGTCGTGGCCGCGGGCCTTGACCTTGTCGGTGGCGGTGCCGGTGAGGATGTCGATCAGATGGCCCGCGCCGAAGCTCTCGCCGGTGCGCAGCGCCGCCGACAGCGCCTTGCGCACCGCCTGCGTTGCGTCGAAGACCCGCGCGGGCCGTTCGCACAGGTCGCAGTTGCCGCAGGGCGCGCTCTCCTCGCCGAAATAGCCGAGCAGGATCCGGCGGCGGCAGGCGGTGGCCTCGGCGAGGCCGAGAAGCGCGTTCAGGCGGGTATGGTCGGCGGCCTTGCGTTCGGGGGGCGCGAGGCTCTCGTCGATCTGGGCGCGGCGCAGGCGGATGTCGTCGGGGCCGTAGAGGGTGAGGGTGTCGGCCGGGGCGCCGTCGCGGCCCGCGCGGCCGATCTCCTGATAATAGCCCTCGATGGATTTGGGCAGGTCGGCATGCGCCACCCAGCGGATGTCGGGCTTGTCGATGCCCATGCCGAAGGCGATCGTGGCGACCACGATCAGCCCGTCCTCGCGCTGGAACCGGGTTTCGGCGAGGCGGCGTTCCTCGGCCGCCATGCCGCCGTGATAGGCGATGGCGGTGTGGCCCGCGGCCGTCAGCGCCGCGGCGAGGCTCTCGGTCCGCGCCCGCGTGGCGCAGTAGACGATGCCCGAGCGGCCGCGGCGGGCGGCGGCGAAGCTCTCGATCTGGGCGCGGGGGCGGTCCTTGGCGGCGAAGGCGAGGCGGATGTTGGGCCGGTCGAAGCCGCGCAGGAAGGTCTCGGGCGTCTGGCCGGCAAAGAGGCGGGTGACGATCTCGGCCCTGGTCTCGGCATCGGCCGTGGCGGTGAAGGCCGCCAGCGGCACGTCGAGGGCCGTGCGCAGCTCGCCGATGCGCAGATAGTCGGGGCGGAAGTCATGGCCCCACTGGCTGACGCAATGCGCCTCGTCCACCGCGATGAGCGAGCAGTTCGCCCGCCTGAGGAGCCCCTGCGTGCCCGACGAGGCGAGGCGTTCGGGGGCGATGTAGAGGAGCTTCAGCCGGCCCGAGCCGAGGAGGGCGAAGACCTCGTCGGTTTCCTCGTCGGTGTTGCCGGAGGTCAGCGCCCCGGCCGCGACGCCGGCTTCGCGCAGGGCCCGGACCTGATCGCGCATCAGCGCGATCAGCGGCGAGATCACCAGCGTCACGCCGGGGCGGCAGAGCGCGGGCAGCTGATAGCACAGCGACTTTCCGCCGCCGGTGGGCATGATCGCGAGCGTGTCGCGGCCGGCGGCGACGGCGGCCACGATCTCTTCCTGGCCCGGGCGGAAGCCGGCAAAGCCGAAGACCTCGCGCAGGAGCGCCTGCGGGGTCGGGTCCGGCATCGGGCCGGGCTGCATCGGCTCAGAACGCCCCGATCAGCCAGGCGGCGTTGTTGCGGATGACGATCTGGAGCGCGTAGATCCCGATCAGCAGCACCAGCGGCGCGAGGTCGATCCCGCCCATGTCGGGCAGGACCCGGCGGATCGGGCGATAGAGCGGCTCGAGCAGGCGGTTCAGCCCGTCCCAGACCTGGGCGACGATCTGGTTGCGCAGGCTCAGCACCTGGAAGTTGATCAGCCAGCTCAAGATGATGTGGACAATGGCGATGAACCAGACCACATCGAGGATGAGCAGGAGTATCTGGAGTATCGAGGTCATCGCATCCGTCCTTGCCGCCAGCGCCTGTCGCGTGGCCAGAGGTAAGGTGCGGGCGGGCCGAGGGCAACCGGCGATCGACGGGTGCGGGGCGAGCGGAAAGGGAGAATGCATGCTGGTGGTGATCTCGCCGGCCAAGCGGCTGGATTGGTCCGAGGTTGCGGGGGTGGTTCCGACGGTGCCGGCCTTTGCGGGCGAGGCGGTGGCGTTGGCCGAGGTGGCGCGGGGGCTGTCGGAGGATGCCCTCGCCCGGCTGATGGACCTCAGCCCGGCGCTGGCGCAGCTCAACCATGCGCGGTTTCGCGATTTCGCGGCCGAGCCCGGGGCGGAGGATGTGCGGCCGGCGGCCTTTGCCTTTGCCGGCGACACCTATGCCGGGCTCGAGGCGCGGACGCTGTCGGAGGATGCGCTGCGCTGGGCGCAGGGGCGGCTGCGCATCCTGTCGGGGCTTTACGGTCTGTTGCGGCCGCTCGATGCGATCCAGCCCTATCGGCTGGAGATGGGCTCGCGGCTGGGCAATCCGCGCGGGCGCGACCTTTATGCCTGGTGGGGCGGGCGGCTGGCCGAGGCGCTGAACGCCGCCGCCGCGGAGGCCGGGACGGGGGTGCTGCTGAACTGTGCGAGTCAGGAATATTTCGGGGCGGTGGAGCTGGCCGCGCTTCGGCTGCGGGTGGTGACGCCGGTGTTCCTGGAGGATCGGCCGGGGGGGCCGAAGGTCATCAGCTTTCACGCCAAGAAGGCGCGCGGGGCGATGGCGCGATTCGTGATGGAAGAGCGGCTGTCGGACCCGGCGGATGTGGTGGCGTTCGACGCGGGCGGGTATGTGCACGCGCCGGAGCTGTCGGGCCCGGACCGGCCGGCGTTCCTGCGCGCGGGGTGAGGGGGGCGCGGAGGCGCCACATGAAAGAGGGGCGGCAGGGGATGCCCGCCACCCCGATGTCATTTCCCGGCGGTGCCGGAGCCCTGCGTCACTGCGGCAGGATGACCGCGTCGATGATGTGGATCACGCCGTTCGAGGCCGCGATGTCGGGCTGGATCACGGTGGCGCCGTCGACGGTGACGGTCTCGCCCACGCCGATGGTGATCTCCTGGCCGTTCACGGTGGCGGCGGTCATGCCGTCGACGAGGTCGCCCGACATCACCGCGCCCGGCACCACGTGATAGGTCAGGATCGCGGTCAGCGTCGGGATGTCCTGGAGCAGGCCCTCGACGGTGCCCTCGGGCAGCGCCGCGAAGGCCTGGTCGGTCGGCGCGAAGACGGTGAAGGGGCCCTCGCCGCGGAGCGTGTCTTCGAGGCCGGCGGCCTGGACGGCGGCGACCAGCGTGGTGAAGGTGCCGGCGCCGACGGCGATGTCGACGATGTCGTCGGCCAGGGCGGGGGTCGCCAGCGCAGCGGCGGCGGTCAGCGACAGCATGGTCTTGCGGATCATGGTATTCTCCCGTTCGGTTCGGTTTCGCCACGTCCTGTGGTGGCACGGCGCGCCATCTAAGGGCCCGCGCGCCGCGGCAAAGCGCCCGGGCGCGCTCAAATTCGCGCGCCAGGGCGTTGAAATGCCTCAAGTCCCGGCTAAGCCGCAGGCTCCGGCGCCGGCCACTCACATGATTGCCATCGATGGTGATCGGACGTGAGGTCCGCCGGCGGCGCCCCGGCGTCCGGCGCTCTGGCGTCGCGCCCCGCGCGCGCTATGTCCCCGCGGGCAGACGCAGCGAGGAGGTCTCCGCGATGTCCGAACGCCCCGACGCTCCGCTCGGATGGGCCGATGTCACCCCGCCCGCAGCCTGGATCCACCGCCGGGCGCTGATGGCCGGCGGCGCGGCGGCGGCCCTGTTGGGGGCCGATGCGCTGCGGGCCTCCGAGCTGCCGGGCCTCGAGACGGAGCGCAGCCCGTTCTCCACCCTGCTGGCGCCCAACAGCTGGGAGGACATCACCACCTACAACAACTTCTACGAGTTCGGCACCGGCAAGGGCGACCCCGCCCGGCATGCCCAGCGGATGACGACCGTGCCCTGGAGCGTGCGGGTCGACGGCCTCGTCGCCCGGCCGCGCGACTGGCGGCTGGAGGAGTTGCTGGAGGGGGTGCGGCTGGAGGAACGGATCTATCGGTTCCGCTGTGTCGAGGCGTGGTCGCGGGTGGTCCCCTGGGCGGGGTTCGAGCTGGCCACCCTGCTCGACCGCGTCGGCGTGCTGCCCGAGGCGCGCTACGTCGCCTTCGAGACGCTGGTGCGCCCCGACGAGATGCCGGGCCAGCGCACCCGGATCCTCGACTGGCCCTATCGCGAGGGGCTGCGGATGGACGAGGCGCGCCACCCGCTGACCATCCTCGCCACCGGGGTCTATCGCCGGCCGCTGCCCAACCAGAATGGCGCGCCGCTGCGGCTGGTGGTGCCGTGGAAGTACGGCTTCAAATCGATCAAGTCGATCGTGCGCATCACGCTCACGGCCGAGCAGCCGCGCACCAGCTGGAACATGTCGGCGCCGCAGGAATACGGGTTCTATGCCAATGTGAACCCCGAGGTGGACCACCCGCGCTGGAGCCAGGCCACCGAGCGGCGCATCGGCGCGGGCCTCTTCGCCCGCCGCGAGCCGACGCGGATGTTCAACGGCTATGGCGATCAGGTGGCGCATCTCTACGAGGGGATGGACCTCCGCCGGTTCTACTGATGGATCGGCTGAACGCCGCCCTGCGCCGGGTCCCGGTCTGGCCGCTCTATCTGCTGGGATTTCTGCCGGCCGTCTGGCTCTTCTGGCTGGCGCTGACGGGCGGGCTGGGGCCCGACCCGGTGAAGACGCTGGAGCACCGCTATGGCGAGATCGCGCTGCAGCTGATGGTGGCGGGGCTGGCGGTGACGCCGCTGCGCCGGCTGACGGGGCTCTCGCTGATCCGCTTCCGCCGGGCGCTGGGGCTGCTGGCCTTCGGCCATGTCGTGCTGCACCTCGGGGTGTGGCTGGGCCTCGACGTGCAGCTCGACCTCGCGCAGGCCTGGGCGGATGTGGTGAAGCGGCCCTACATCACCATCGGCATGGCCGGGTTCCTGCTGCTGGTGCCGCTGGCGCTGACCTCGACCGATGCGGCGCTGCGGCGGATGGGGCCGGTGGCGTGGCGGCGGCTGCACCGGCTCACCTATGTGGCCGCGCTGGCCGGGGCGATTCATTACGTCATGCTGGTGAAGGTCTGGGAGGTGGCGCCGCTGGCCTATCTGGCGGTGATTCTCCTGCTGCTGGCGCTGCGTCTGCCCCTGGCGGGCCCGCGGCGGCGTCGCATGCAGGATGCCGGGGCAAGATAATTGCGCGCGCCCGGTTCGCGTTGGGGTCAAAGTTGCGCCAGACGCCACATCTGGTGGCCTGAAAGTTGTGCATCAAAAAAATGACGGAAAGCTGTCGATCGCCTCTTGCGGCTCCCGGCGCCGCTGCGTAGATACCGCTCCACCGAGACGGCGACGCCGGATCGGGACGCGGGACGGCCTCGACGCCCAACGCGGACACAAGATCGGAGGTTTGAGCGGGCGATTGCGCCACCTGATTGGCGCGATGGTTCGTTTTTGGCTCCACTGCTCTTTGACATATGTGATGACATTTGAAGGGGCATGTGGGCGGTTTTGTCTTGTTTCGGCGAGATGACCGTTTGCATGTCGGCCCTCTAGGAGCGTGAGC
>Ga0213835_100277_pt1 | contig 57032 bp, 46 predicted proteins | sample SWPATP01_FD_160576 | JGI IMG/M metagenome (GOLD analysis project Ga0213835, IMG submission 160576) | Coastal seawater microbial communities from Marineland, Florida, United States - SWPA TP0 #1 | ecosystem: Environmental > Aquatic > Marine > Coastal | place: USA: Florida | collected 2016-08-05
CTAAAAACAAACTAATTAATAAGTATTAGTTGATTTTCCGAAATTAAAAACTTTTTTCATAGTTTTTGAAAAAAATTGAAGTGCAATTTTAACTGGATAGAAAATAAAGCTTGCTTTTCTTGCTGTTCGTTACTGGACTCAGATAAATAGGAGTTTTAATCCTAATTTTCTTCGGTAAAAGAATGAATTAAAAATTACTGTGACCTGTACTCGAAATGGTAAATTTTGAGAAGCAGACTAAAATATAAAAGGCCCTTTCAAGTTTCTATAATCGGCAAGTACTTTGCTAAAAAAATCTTGAGGTTGCAAACATGAATTTGGCCATCAGCAAGGTAATCGGAAGATGCAGGGGTAATGATAAAGTTTTTTAAAGAACCTAAATCTTCTACTGCGATGCGGTAGCCTTTACTTACTTTGGGGGCAGAAGTAAATTTTATTTCAATACAAGCCAAAGTTCTCGCTTCCCTTCTAAGCACCAGATCACACTCCGTTCCTTCATGAGTCCTGTAAAAAAACATTTCAATGTCCGGACTGATTACCTGACTGATCTGTTCTATGACATAACCTTCCCAAGATGCCCCCAGCAATGGGTGTCCCAGCAGTTGTTCCATATCCAAAATACCGGCAAGGTGATGCAAAATCCCACTGTCGCGAATATATACTTTAGGGGCTTTGACCAGTCGCTTTTTGGCATTAATGTGAAAGGAAGGCAACTTTCTCACAAGGTATGCCTGCTCCATAAAATCAAGGTATCGTTTTACGGTAGGAGCGGTTACGCCCAAGGAGTTTGCGAGGGTACTTGCATTCCACAATGCGCCTTGAAGATGTGCCAGCATAGACCAAAACCGCCGGATCTGTACAGGTGATACTTGTAGGCCAAGCATGGGTAGTTCCCGTTCCACATAACTTTGTATAAAACTCCTGACCCAGTTTTTACTTAAAGTATCAGTAGGTGCAAGCAAAGTATCTGGAAAACCACCTCTGAACCAGTGTTGGTCCATTTGGAACAAGTCCAAAACCTCAGTAAGATTGAAAGGACTTAACTCCTTATAAGAAATTCTACCGGCTAAAGATTCAGAACTGTCACGGATAAGTTCAGGCGAAGCCGACCCGAGTAACATAAACCTTCCCGGCAAGCGATGCTGGTCTATCAATGCCCTTAGGACCGGAAACAAATCGGGTTTGCGCTGCACCTCATCAATAACAATACAATGATTCTTGAATTGTTGAAGAAATAACTCCGGTTCCTCTAGCTTTGCTAAATCAGACGGAAGCTCTAAATCCAGATACAGTATTTCTTTCTTGATTTTATCTGCCAGCAATTTTGACAAAGTGGTTTTTCCCACCTGCCGAGGGCCTTGGAGTCCTACTGCCGGGAAAAATGAAATAAGCCCGAGCAACTCCTCAGTTATCATTCGTTTAATCATGAAGTAAAATTAATTATTTACCCTGAAAATTAAAAATTATATTTTTAATTTTCAGGGTAAAGGATGCCGTATCCAAAAGGATTTCTTCCCTATTTTCAAATTAGCAGTTATCCTGATGAATCAGAAAACTAAGCTTAGGAGGTATTTCTCCTTGCCTCCTTCCTTGAAACCTAAATTTCACTACCCAAAGGAAAACTATATCTACGGAGGTTTCACTGCTAATCCCATTTTTGTGGAGATACTCAAGGATAAACTGCCCGGAATCATCATTGAAACCACAGATTTTGTTTTGGGGACGGCACTTGGGGCGGGGATGTTGGTGAGTTAAACTTTAAAAATGTCGGGCAAAGGCATATAATCGCAGAAATCATATGAATTCTGCGATTATGATCGCTGATTTTATATAAAACTTGCGATTAGAACCATTTAGGATCCAATATGAAACAAGCCAATCAATAAAAAACAACCTTCAGGCCTATTTTCCCCACAAATCAACACCATAGAGAATTTTAACCTCAACCCGGTTCGTCAAAAAAACCTGAAATACTTCCGGGTCGTCGAAATCCAGCTTGGTCCCATCACAGTAATACTGGGACTGGTTGGTAGAACTCATCAAGGAAGACTGTATCTCGATTACTTCCCTGGAATTGTATTGGTACAAAATTATCCCGCTTTCTGGGGTGTTTTTGATCAGTTCGAATTGTTCCTTTAACCAGAGAAGCTCCCTTAAGGCATCGGAAGTTCCACAAGCAGAAAACTGTTCATCAACAGGTTCCTCTGTCGCACAACTCCCTAAGCAGAAACATGCAATCAGCATCAAAATCAATATTCTTGGTTTTTCAAATATGCTCCCCATTATGTGTTCTATTTATGTTAACTAAAAGCCAAGACAATCTTACCTTACCCGCTCTCTGGTAAACCTATTGCCAAATACAATCAATACTACCACCCCTATCAAGGTTACCAATAGACCTAGTCCGTCACCTATTCCAGGTTGACCCAACCATATCCCCAGAAAATACCCTGATATAGAGAACAATCCCATCACTACAAAAACTGCACATCCGAAAGTGGGCAAACCATTGGCAATGGCGTTTTCCTTTTCTTTTTGGGACAGTTGATTGTACCCGGCCATTAAATTGGGGAATTTCTTCACCAAAATACCTATCGCAATAAATAATACTCCTATAAAAACGCTGACCATAAATAGTTTTTTAAATCTAAAATCGAGCACTGAAAATAATCATTAAAAACGAAATACAGAAACATTAGTTTGAGACATAGGCAACAAATTCAAACTTCTTAAAAAAATAAAACATAGAAATTAACAAGCATTGATTTGGGTATGAATCAAAAACCCGACTAATTGATTTGAGTCCAAAATCAAAATCACGATATAAATCAGAATTTTAGGCCTAATTTTTCGATTTGGAGAACGCATGACAAAGCTGAAATAGATTACCTGGAGGAAACTGATGAGATGTTATATGCCTATGAATTCAAATGGAAAGATCAGAGTCAGATTTCCTGCATCTTTTCTCCAAAGCTATCCTGAGCACCAAACAGCAGTGGTCAGCAGACAAAACTTTGAAGGGTTTTTTATTGCACTTACTTCAACTTTACCAAACCAATCACAGGGTTGGCTTCCTCCTGTGCACCTGATTCATAGGCTGCGGGTTTGACAAAATAGAATAAATCCTCCTCTGCAGACAAAACTCTTAAACTCAACCTGGCCCCGTCCTCATCCAAAAACCCATCTTTTACAAGATAACCCTGTCCACTCTCGATATGATGAACAAATTGGTGCAAACTATTATCAAAATCATAAAAATGCGAACTGATGTAATTGGCAGTATGTACAATATTTGCGATATAATACTTTTTAAAGCCCTTTTCATTTAAGTGGGGTTTAGGAAAATTCAACTTGGCAAATGGCCTCAACTGCATATCCCATAGCTGGTACAGCGTGTCTCTTAGGTAACTTTCATTTGTCGTAACAGGTGTATAGATAAAATGCTTGCCATCAAAGCTGCTGATGTAATCTGTATACCCCAAAGCTGTGGCTATTTTCTTCTCCATAATCACCTTCCGTAAGGGCAGGGTGTCTAAAACTGCCATAGCTTTATCAAATCGATACAACTTGGTCTCATTGGCAAAACCTCCTTCAACTACATTTCCATATTCCTGAGAAATGCCGAACCTTTCCCTTCCGAGAATTCTAAAGAAGTCAAAGCCGGAATCCAAGGAGGAATCTATCCTCTTTTCCTCTAATAATTCATGTTCAGGAGAGTACCTCATGAATTTATTGTAAGCAAACAGAAAAATCTCTCCAGAACTGCCATCTATAGCCATGGCAGAAACAGACCTGTATTCCCCAGGACCATCACCTTGTTTTCCGAGAGCCCCCAAAAACTTCCCATCCAGATTGAAGACCAGAATCTTTTGAAAGTAATACCAGACATATAATTTGTTTTGATGAAGATATACTTCATTGATTCTTGAAATAAAGGCATCAGGACGGGTTTCAAGTTGAATCAATTGTATTGATTCGGCAATGTCATTTAATGTAACTTCTGTATTTCCCTTGTTAGGTACATTAATTTCAATCAGCACCGACTTGGCTTTTTCGTTACAAGCGAAAAATCCTGAAACTATGGAAGAAAATAAAATAAATCTCCAAAATAAATCCCCCATGCTTTAATTGTTTATTCCTTTTTGAACATCCACCGGCTTTTTGAAGTCAGGATATTTTCAAATGATTCGCTTCTATACATTTTCCATTTCCCTTCCAAGGGATGCTCAGTTTGCAAAAACCAAAAAAGGGGTATAAGACAAAAGAGCGAATGTATCATAGTTTTACCTTCTGACGAATGTTTAGACAATATACCAAGTTAATAGTTTTAATTCAAGAAATTCTTAGTGAATTCCCCTACAAGATGGAATAAAGAGGCCTTTTCAGGCCATTCATCTCTATCGTCAGATTCATTTCCGACTATTTTCATTCATAAAAATGTAGTATTTAACATTTTTTCCTTTGAAAAAGTGTTATCCATCACATTTTTTCGTTTGAAAAAGTGTAATTTTGCAATTAGCACCAATCATATTTTTATGAAAAGAAAGTTAACCAAATCACTGATCAAATGGAGAAACTCCCCAAAAAGAAAACCTTTGGTCATCCGTGGGGCAAGACAGGTAGGAAAAACCTGGTTGATGAAGTCCTTTGGTGCGAAACACTATCAACAGGTAGCCTATATCAATTTTGAGAGCAGTCAGACCATGAAGCAGGTTTTTGAACAGGATTTTGATACTGACCGCTTATTAATGGCCATTCAGATTGAAACAGGGATTAAGATTGATCCAGAAAATACTTTGGTGATTCTGGATGAAATACAGGAATCCAAAGGAGCGCTGACCTCTTTGAAGTATTTTCAAGAAAATGCAGCGGAATACCATATCATGGCAGCAGGTTCTCTCCTGGGTGTTGCTTTACATGAAGGCACTTCTTTTCCGGTAGGAAAGGTGGAATTTCTGGATTTATATCCTTTGGATTTTGAAGAATTTTTGGAGGCAAATGGAGAAGAAGTGCTAAACAATCTGCTACTTTCACGGGACTGGGACATGATCAAACCTTTCTCCCAAAAACTAAAAGGTCTGCTTAAACAATATTATTTCATTGGCGGCATGCCAGAGGTTGTTCAACTATTTTTGGAAACACAGGACTTTGAAGCAGTCAGGAGCGTTCAGGTCAGAATCTTAGATGCATATCAGCAGGATTTTTCGAAACATGCGCCATTCGAAATTGTTCCTAGAATCAGAATGGTCTGGAATGCCATTCCTTCCCAGCTTAGTAAAGAGAACAGAAAGTTTATTTATGGCCAGATAAAAAAGGGGGCAAGGGCTAAAGACTTTGAAATGGCATTGGCTTGGTTGACGGATTGTGGATTGGTACATCAGGTTAACCGTGTTTCAAAAGCAGCAATTCCTCTCAAAGCCTACGAGGATTTTGGTGCTTTTAAGCTTTTTCTTTTGGACATTGGACTTTTGGGGGCTATGGTTGAGATAGATGCCATCACCATTTTGGAAGGAAATCAACTATTTACGGAATTTAAAGGAGCTATTACCGAACAATTTGTCCTTCAGCAATTGATAGCTTCCAGTTTCAGACCATACTATTGGTCGGCAGATAATGCTACAGCTGAGATTGATTTTCTCATCCATCCTCAGGGAAAAATCATCCCTATTGAGGTAAAGGCAGAAGAAAATCTTAAAGCCAAAAGTTTAAAGGTATTTGTAGAAAAGTACAAAACGGAGACAAATATCAGAACTTCACTATCGGACTACAGGAAAGAAGATTGGTTAATCAACATTCCATTGTACGCCATCCATACTATTCGGTAGTTTGGTTTACAACTACATGGGGTTTGGACAGGACCCTAATTTTTCAGGAACCCAACCTTCTTATAAGCCAGAAGATTTTTTTACAACTAATTATTGAGAATTTCATTAAAAAATTCATTAATTAGTTATTATTGCATTTGTTAAAAACAAGATCACAAAAACTGAATACACTTACTAGAGCAAGATGAAAAAGAATTGTCTTATGCTTTTACTCACCTTCTTGGCAACCTCCCTATGTGGTCAGGATTTTCTGGGTTTGCCAGAGAGAAGCGCACCTTTCATGGACAGAGGTCTTAATTTGTATTTGGTGATACCATCTTTTATGATTTCCTCTCCTAGTAACATTAACAGGTTTTTGGTTGAAAATGGCTATCCTCATATTCCTAGAGGAAGTTTAAATTATGGTTTAGGCGGAAGCTACAGATGGAATAGAATAGAAGTTAGTGCCGATGGTGCTTTTGGAAATCAAGTCATCACAAATCCTTTTACAGGATCGGAACTGCTTAGAAGGCCTTTTACAGGTAATTTAAATCTTAACTATATACTTTTCAGGTGGGATTATATGACAATAGGACCCTTTATTGGTTATAGTTTTACCGAGACAGATTTAATTGTTTCCAAATTTTCAACTGATGATGATTTTTATTCCTTACTGGCTAATCCAAGTACCACGGTCAAAATCAACCACCTTTCAGACGGAATAATAGCTGGTTTTTCGGTGGCAGTTCAAGGACTAAGACAAGAAGCTACGGGGATATTCAGGCTCAAGTTTGCATACAGAATACCCTTTGATGAGGGCTTGGCTTGGGAATCTAATTTCTCGAACTTCACTAGGACCCCTCTGGACAATTTTCCATATTTTTTTATTCAATTTGAAATGGGAGTAGGCGCCAATTGGAAAAAAGGAGATCCTTGGATGGATAAATTTTAAACAAAGAAAAAAGATAGCGGGAATCTAAAGTTTTTCCCGCTATCTTTATTTTTATCTTTTAGCAAAGATTACCCCATCCAATAAAACCCTATACTACAGGATATTTCTCCTTCATTATTTTTAGAAATTGGAAATTGAATCCTGTAATCATTTGCTTCATCAAATTGCTAAGTGATATTGATTGAAATTTGTTGATATTAATTGATATTTTAGCTTTCGATGTACAAGCCAATATCCATCAGTATCATAATATCCATAAATATCGAATCCACAAAATGCCTTTAAATAAGAAAATTGGTTTATTCATCCCCTGCTACGTTGATCAGTTCTATCCAAACGTAGCTATTGCGACTTTGGAACTGTTGGAGAAGCTGGGTTGCCAAGTCAGCTATCCCCTAGGTCAGACCTGCTGTGGGCAACCCATGGCCAATGCTGGATACGAAAGGGATACTGTTGGGACTACCAAGCACTTTGTAGAAATATTCGGGAATTATGACTATATCGTTGCCCCTTCCGGGAGTTGTGTGCTGCACATCAAAGACCATGCACCGGCCATCCCCGGATTGGAAAAAGAGCAAGAAAGCCTCCATTATAAGATCTTCGAATTGACTGAATTTCTTACGGATGTTTTGAAAATTGAAACCCTCAAAGGGTCCTTCCCCCATAAAGTAGGCTACCATGCTTCCTGCCATGGGCAAAGGGGTTTGAGGCTGGGCTCTAGTTCAGAGCGAAACGAACCCTTTTTCAGCAAAGCCAAGCAGCTGCTAGATCAAATAGCCGGTCTGGAATGGGTGGAATTGACAAGGACAGATGAATGTTGCGGATTTGGGGGGACTTTTGCTGTTACAGAAGAAGCCTTGTCGGTTCAGATGGGCAAAGACCGCTTGCAGGATCATTTAGCTCACGGGGTGGAAATCCTCACCGGGGGAGATATGTCTTGTATCATGCACCTGGAGGGGATTGCCAAAAGGAACCAGCAGCCTTTGAAATTTATGCATATCGCAGAAATCCTAAACCAAGCTATCTCATGAGCCATCCAGCCAAAGCCTCGGAATTTTTACAGGACGCTGCCAAAGCCAAATGGCATGATGAAACACTTTGGTTTGTCAGGGACAAGCGGGACACCATCAGCAAGACCATTCCGGAATGGGAAGAATTGAGGGAATTGGCTTCCCAGATCAAAGACAATGTGCTGGCCAATCTGGACGAATATCTTGTGCAATTTGAAGAAAAAGCGACTGCCAATGGTATACAAGTACACTGGGCCAGGGATGCAGAAGAACACAATCAGATTGTACTCAGTATCCTCCAAAAGCATCAGTGCAAAGCCATTGTCAAAAGCAAATCCATCCTCACCGAGGAATGTCATCTTAACCCCTTCTTGGAAAATAACGGAGTGGAAGTGGTGGACACGGATTTGGGAGAGCGGATTGTACAATTCCTCAATCAACCGCCCAGCCACATTGTGCTGCCTGCGATTCATTTGAAGAAAAGGGATATCTCTGAGCTTTTCCATGAAAAACTGCATACCGAAAAAGGTAATGAAGATCCGGCTTACCTCACCCATGCAGCCCGTTTGCATTTGAGGGAAAAGTTTTTAGGCGCCAAAGTAGCCATTACCGGGGTAAATTTTGGAGTGGCAGAAACAGGTGAATTTGTGGTATGTACCAATGAAGGCAATGCCGATATGGGCGTGCATTTGGCCGATGTCCACATCGCCTGTATGGGCATTGAGAAAATCATTCCCCGAAGAAAGGATTTGGGGGTATTCCTCAGGCTGTTGGCCCGCTCTGCTACCGGGCAACCCATTACCAATTACAATTCGCACTTTCGCTCCCCGGCTGCAGGTAAGGAAATACATATTGTTTTGGTAGATAATGGCCGTACGGATCAATTAGCAAGGGAGAAATTCAAAAACTCTTTGAAATGTATCCGTTGCGGCGCCTGCATGAATACCTGTCCCATTTATAGAAGAAGTGGTGGCTACAGTTATGGCTCAGTAGTTCCCGGACCCATCGGCTCTATCCTGTCACCAGGCTTGGATGTGAAAAAATACAGCACCCTTCCTTTTGCCTCTACCCTTTGTGGTTCCTGCACGGATGTTTGTCCGGTAAAGATCAATATCCATGAGCAACTCTACGAATGGAGGCAGGAAATCACCAAAGCCCAAGGCACCAATGCCAAAAGCATTTCCATGAAAATTGCCAATGGGATTTTTGCAGTTCCGTTCGCTTATAAAGTAACCGGTGTCATGATGCGGGGCGCCTTGAAAATCCTGCCTGACAGCATTACTTATTCAGGCCTGAACACCTGGGGTAAGCAAAGAGACCTGCCTGAAACACCCAAAGAAACTTTCAAAGATTGGTACAAAAAGAACAGGTCATGAGCAGCAGAGAAAACATTTTGGCAAAAATCAAGGCCATTCCAAGAGAGGACAGCCTGCTTCCTGAAATACCTGCATTTGAATTCCCAATGGATCATAAAGCAGGCTTTATCCAATCTATCAAAGCCAATAAGGGGGAAGTCATCACTGAATCGGAATTGAAAGATTTTATAGCCATCCACCGTTTTGAAAAAATCCTCAGTTTGGCCAAAGGAATGGAGTATCTTTCAACTCAGCCTTTACCTTCTGATCCCCATGAATTAAATGAGTTGGAAGTAGCTATCATTCAAGGTCAATTTGGGGTCGCGGAAAACGGTGCCATTTGGTTGACCGATGAAAACCTGGGCTTGAGGGCTTTGCCCTTTATAACCGAACATTTGGTGATAGTATTGGAGGAAAAATCCTTGGTTTCCAACATGCATGAAACTTATCAAAGAATTGGAGCCCAGTATTCAGGTTTCGGCCTTTTTATTGCCGGACCATCCAAAACTGCTGACATTGAGCAGTCTTTGGTCATCGGGGCCCATGGGGCGAAGAGTTTGAGAGTGGTTTTGAAATAGATATAAGAAGCAAGACATAATTCCTTTTTATCACATGGAGTTTTAGAAAAGGAAACGGATTCAGTGTAAATGACTTCTAATTTCTTAATACCTTTTCTCTTTCCTCAAACCGATGCCTCATTTCCAGTAATTGATCATTAAATTCCGGATTTAAGGCAAGGTTCCTGGTCTCCATTGGATCCGATTCCAAATCATACAGCTCCTCATGCTGTGGATCATTGATGTAACGGAAATATTTCCATTTTTCAGTCCTTAATCCTTCACTTGGCGGAATGATGTCCACCTGCCAAAGGTGTTCGCAAATAAATTCTTTCCGGGGAAATACATTTGGCTTTTCATCTAAAAAACCAGCTAGACTTAGCCCTTGCCATGATTTGGGAATCTGAATACCGGCTAAATCAAAAATCGTAGGGGCAATGTCAATATTCAATACCATGTCAGAAAATCTAACTCCTTGAACCGATCCAGGTTGATAAATAATCATGGGAACCCGAAGGGAATTGTCATACATCAACCATTTGCCGGCCAACTGACGCTCTCCTGTAAAATAGCCGTTGTCACTGGTCAGGATAATGATGGTATTCTTATCCTGGCCCTGCTTGACCAACTCCTCCCTTATCAGCTTAATTTCCTGATCGATTTCTGAAATCATCCGGTAATACCCTTTCATGCTGCTTTGGTATTTTTCTTCAGTGTCAAACCTCCAGTGCCAACGGGTTCGGTTTTCTCCTTCTTTTACATAGGAAGGTTGAGCTTCAAAATACTCTTGGCTGCTTAAAGGAGGTTCAGGAAACAAGGATGATTCATACATGGAATCGAATTCCTTATCCCAAAAAAACTGTTCTTCCGAAGGATCATGGGCATGTGGGGCACTGAAGCTTATGGAAAGCATAAATGGTTTATCCTTTGGCGCTTGCCGGATAAATTCAATGGCCTTATGGCCGGTATATCGGGTCAAATGGACAGTGTCGCTATCAATTGATTTATAAAAATAACCCCGCCTGTCCTTAAATCGGTCCAGCCTGTCATAATTTTCCCCTACATCAAATAAGGATTCAAAACCAGAATAATTGACACCGAATTTGCCAAAAAAACCAGTGTAGTAGCCACTGTCTTTCATCAAAGCTGGATAAGATTGATCAATAAACTCGGGCTTTATTTCTCCCTGACCAAAAGTATAACCATGTGTTCTTTCATAAGTTCCAGTTAAAAAACTTGCCCTGCTGGCCGCACAGATGGGGGTTGTCACAAAAGCATTTTCAAAAAATACTCCTTCCTCGGCCAACCTATCCATTTCAGGTGTTTGGATCAATTCATTTCCTGCAAAACCCAAAGCATCCCACCTTTGATCATCTGTCAAAATGAAAATGATATTTGGCCTGTTTTCCTGAGAAAAACAACTAAAATTCAAGTGAAGGAAAACAAAGAAGGATAACGAAATGAATCTTGTCATTTTTAAGACTGTGTTTACTTTTGGGTTCAATCTACAACCCATGTTTTGCCATCATTTTTTTGATATGGGCAAACCCGTTTTCTGCCATATCCCATGGTTCTGAAAATTGTCTCCAAACGCCAATAGAATTGGCAAAGTCGGGATCGTTTCGTGTAAAGCCTTCAATGGTCAGCCAACCTTTGTATTGCATTTCAGCCAAGGCGGCAAAAGTTTCATCCCAAGGCACATGTCCTGAGCCGGGCGTGCCACGGTCGTTTTCGCTGATATGGAAATGGGCTAACCTTGGACCGATTTGCCGGATGGCATCACCCAACTTTTTTTCTTCCATATTGGCATGATGGGTATCAAACATGGCTTTTACATTGGGATGATTGACTATGCCCAGCAAATAACCCAATTGCTCCATGGTGTTGCAGAGGTAGCATTCAAAGCGGTTCAATGCCTCAGGGGTCAGCAGGATTCCTGCCTGTGCAGCATAATCTCCTGCTTTATGTAGCATTTCGGCACTTCTCTCATACTCTACTTCCTGTGGGGCAGCTTTCGAAAAAGTACCAAAGGCAGAATGAATAGGGCCGCATAAGACCTGCGAACCTAAATCATGCGATCTGTCAATGATCCATTTGATCTTTTCCAATCCTTTTTGTCTGACAGCTGCCTCAGCACTGATTAGGTTTTCTTCCGGACTAAGTACAGAAACAGTCGTTACCTCTAAACCAATCTCCCGGCAATAATTTCCTATGTTTTTGTAAGCTGCTTCATCTGGGGAGCCTACAAAAAATTCAGCTCCGTCATAACCGATTTTTTTAAGCCTGTCGAGGATAGGTTTGAGCTCATCTGACATATTAGCCGACCAGGCCAGGACATTGAATCCGATTTTATTCATTAGTTATTGGATTAAGGTTATTTGTAAATTGAGTTATTGGTCAATTAGCGGAGTCGAAGGCTTTATTGGAAATTTAAGGATATATTATCCATTTTCAATAGCATTGTTAAGTAATTGATGTAGCATTTCTTTCATTCCCTGACCCTTGGTACATGGTACTTTGTACTTGGTTCATGCTGTCATTCCCTAAATAGCATTGACCGTTTTGGTTCAACATTCAATAGTATTTCCCAATCTTGAATCTAGCATCTAGCTTCTTGAATCTTTTTTTACCTGAAATCTTCCACCTTCATTCCTTTCCTAAATGTTCCAAATCCAAACATGGATGGCTCATACTTCCCCACAACAGAGACATTCATATCTGCTGTAATTTTATCAGGCATATCCAAGGCCCAAAAAGCAGCATTGACAATTAATCGCCTCAGGTCATCGCTGATTAGGTCTATGGAAGCGCCCATGGTGGTAGTGAATACTTTTCCTTTCTTTCCACCTTCGATTTGGTAATCCTTGGTCCAGGCCATAGGCATGATGGATTTCTCCCAGTTGACGGGCGATTCAGGAGTCATACCCGAAGTAGGTACCCCATAGATCAATACTTCTGCTTCTTTGGGGATATTTTTTACTGTGTATACGTCTGATGCAGCCCAGATATCTTTTACACCTCTTAATATCGGGTGGTCCTGCTGTTGGGCGATGCCATCAATCAATGCCCTTGCTCCTTCAGTACCATGGTCACCATGATGCGCTACCCAGGTTTCGCCAAGGATTTTCTGTCCAAATCCACCTTCCCAGTCTTTTTCTGAATTCCTCCAATGGTATTTGGCAAAGGGACTGTTTTTGTTTTTTTCATAATGGAAAGCATGGGTAGCAGTCCTCAAGCCAATTATCGGTTTTCCAGCCAGAAGAAAATTATGGAAGTGTTGGGTTTGCTCATCGGGTAATTCCCTGAATCTGGTCGACAAAATCATTAAATCAGCTTTTTCCAAATGTTCGAGACCAGGGATGTTGTTTTGATAGGAAGGAACTATATGGCCTGTTTCAGGCTCAATGGGAAATAGTACCGTACAGGTAAAACCATAATGTTGGGCCAGCAATTTACCCAACATGGGCATGGCTTCTTCAGAACGGTATTCGTCGTCCCCACTTACCAGTACGATGTGCTTCCCTTTACCAGGCCCTTCCTTTCCTTCAAACCGTAGCCAAGTTTTTCCCTCCTGTGCTATACAACTGTTGCCTATCAATATAAAAAAGGCCATGCAAAGCATCATTAATGCCTTAATCGGGTTGGGCATGTTCACGTGGTTCATAGGTTGTGTTTTGAATATGCTTTTAAATTATTTTTAAAAGCCTGATAAAAAAAGTTTTGCATCATTATTTTCTTAAAAACTTACCAAAACCATTATATTGCTTGATAGCATCCAAATAATTAGCTTATAGAAACCTATTTAACCGCTTTAGACTTCTGATTCGTGGCCACCGAAATTAAGTACAATCAAAGATACATTTGGTTAATCAGCCTGACCGCCGCTTTGGGTGGATTTCTTTTTGGCTATGATTGGGTAGTCATCGGTGGAGCTAAGCCTTTTTATGAACCTTATTTCAATATCACACTACCCAGTCAGCAAGGTTGGGGAACCAGTTCTGCTTTGGTTGGCTGTATGATTGGTGCTGCATTGTGCATATGGGTTAGTGACAAATTTGGAAGAAAGCGGCTTTTGATTTTTGCAGGTTTGCTATTTTCCCTGTCCGCATTGGGAACAGCCTTAGCGGAAACATTTTGGTGGTTTAATTTTTACAGGATAATGGGCGGGGTAGCCATGGGAATTGCCTTAAATCTTTCACCCCTGTACATTGCTGAAATTGCCCCACCTGAAAAAAGAGGCATGCTCGTCACCTTTAATCAGCTTTTGGTAATGATTGGGGTGTTGTTGGCACAACTGATCAACTGGCAGATTTCCTTAGTGGATAAAGATCTTTCAGATACGGCGACCTTTGAACAGATCGCCACTAGTTGGGCAGGGAATTATGGTTGGCGGTGGATGTTTGCTGCTGAATTTGTCCCCGCCTTTCTCTTTTTTGTGTTGATGTTCTTTGTCCCTGAAAGTGCCCGGTGGTTGGTCAAGAATAAAGAAGTTCAAAAAGCCAGAGAAGTCCTGAACAAGATAGGAGGGGAGTTTTATGCGGATTTGTCGATTGCTGAAATCAATGCTACTCTGACAAAAGAAAATCTTGCCAGGGTGAACTTCAAAGAGCTTTTCCAGAAAAACATTCTGAAATTTATTGGTATCGGTGTGTTCCTTTCTTTTCTTCAACAGTGGAGTGGGGTGAATGTAATCATTTATTATGCGGCTGATATTTTTCAGGCAGCAGGTTATACTTTGAAGCAGATGATGCTGAACATCGTAGTGATCGGTTCGGTCATGGTGCTTTCAGTGTTCATTACCATCTTCACAGTGGATAAATTTGGAAGGAAGAAATTATTGCTGATCGGTACTTCCACCATGGCCTTTCTGTATCTGCTGATAGGATTGACTTTTTATCAGGACATGGGAGGGGCAGTCGTCGTATTCTTGGTCTTGACCAATGTGATGTTTTATTCTTTTACCCTTGCTCCATTGCTTTGGGTGGTGCTGTCAGAGATTTTCCCGACAAGGGTGAGAGGGGCTGCCATGTCCATTGCAGCCTTGGCGCATTGGGTGGGTAATTTCACGCTTACTTTCAGTTTTCCTACCATCAAAGAAAACCTGGGCTGGGCCAATAATTTCTGGTTGTACGGGTTGATTTGTTTACTCGGATTTTTTGTTTTGAAATGGGTCTTACCCGAAACCAAGGGCAAAACCTTGGAGGAAATAGAAAAGCAGTTCATCAATAAATAAGGGTCGATTACCTGGGTTTAGGTAAAAATTTGATAGGATAATCGGAAATTTTCCGATTATCAATTTATTTTTTTACATTAGTAACATGAAAATTTTCAGGGAAATAGCAAAAAATACTGGAAAACTATTGCCACATCATTTGGTCAGTTCATGGTTAATAGATTATCAACGTCCTAATGATAAAATCGCCTACCTTAAGTCTAAGGGATATTTGAAGTCAGTAAAAAAAGGATTGTACTATGCTGGTCCGGAATTAACTGAAAAAAAGCCTGAGCCCTTTTTGGTTGCCAATCATATTATGGGGCCTAGTTATGTTTCCACAGAATCGGCTTTATCTTATTATGGATTAATTCCAGAGAAGGTCCATGAAATCACCTCCATGACTACCAAACCTTCCCGAACATTTGAAACATCTCTTGGAAGGTTTTCATACAGATATCTACCCTTGCCCTATTATTCATTTGGCTTACGTATGCTACAATTATCCACTAATCAGTTTGCAATTTTGGCTTCTGCTGAAAAGGCTATATGTGATAAAATAGTGACTACCACGGGTATTACATTTAGAAGCACACAAAATGCCTATGATTTCTTAATAGGCAATATGCGAATAGATGAAGATTCATTAAAGACCTTGGACCTTGAAAGTATCAAATTGTGGTTACCGGATGCCCCAAAGGCAAAAAGCCTGTCAATGACCATTAGAATGATTGAGAAATTATGATTCGGGATTGGTTAAAAGAATACAAACCGGCCAACCAGCAAGAGGCAAAAGATGCACTGAGGGAAATAATGCATGAAATTGCCTTAGCTGGATTATATCGTGCCGGATTTTTTGAAAAAGCTGCTTTTTATGGAGGGACTGCTCTAAGAATTTTTCATGGGCTCGATAGGTTTTCTGAAGACCTGGACTTCTCTTTACTCAAAAGAGATAGGTTATTTTCCTTAGGAAAATACCAAGATGCAATAGTCCATGAATTTGAATCCTTAGGAATGAAGGTTTCATTTAAAGAAAAAATGAAGCAAAATAACAGTAACATAGATTCAGCATTCCTTAAATCTGAAACCATGTGGAAAGAACTTGTTTTAGAAAGTATAATCCCACAACATGGTATAAACCAAATCGCGAATTTGAAAATAAAAATTGAAGTAGATACCCTACCACCTTTAGGCTTTGAGACAGCCGATCATTTATTATTGAGGCCCTTTTCTTTTTATGTCAAATGTTTAAGTATACCGGACCTTTTTGCAGGAAAAATGCACGCACTGTTGTTTCGAATATGGGAAAAAAATGTTAAATGCAGAGACTGGTATGATATGGAGTGGTATATTAAAAAAGGCTTTAGCGTCAATCTTAAGCATTTTGCATTAAGGGCTTTTGATAGTGGAGATTGGCCCAAAAAAGAAATTTCAGAAGAAGAGTTTAGGGCTCTTTTAATCCAAAGAATAGATGAGGTTAATTTTCAATATGCGAAAAATGATATCAGAAGATTTATCAAAGATCCACAAAAAATTGAAAATTGGGGTAAAGAATATTTCCATGACTTAATTGCTTTTCTGAAAGTAAAGCAATCCTGATCCAGATACACTTTCAAAAACCTGATCCAATTTTTTAAAAGCAGCAGGACAATACAGGACAGCAATCTTCCCTGAATTTTTGTATTTTTCACTTCCAACCCAAACCGACCTATGGAAAATTCAACTGGCCTGCAAACAAATACTTCTGTAGGTGAATTTGAACGCCAACCTGTTCCATCTTCCCAATTCAAAGACTGGAAGAAATTTCTGGGCATGTATGCCGGAGAACATGCAGCTGGAACCGAGTTCGTCATAGGACCGCTTTTCCTTACAGCCGGCGTATCTGCTTTTGACCTGATAGTTGGATTGTTGTTGGGTAATTTTCTGGCCGTACTGACCTGGAGGTACATTACGACCCCCATTGCCACGGCAGAGAGGTTGACTCTTTACTTCAAATTAGAGAAAATTGCTGGGAGAAAACTGGTGACAGGGTACAATTTGGCCAATGGCCTCCTGTTCTGTTTTTTGGCGGGGGCGATGATCACCGTTTCCGCTACAGCCGTGGGCATTCCTTTTGACATGCCCATGCCTGCTTTGACGGATACCACTCCTAACAGCCTTTCCTGGGTTTTGGTGGTATTGGGCGTGGGGACGGTAATTTCCATAGTGGCTGCCAAAGGTTATGATGCGGTATCGAAGTTTTCTAATATCGCTGCTCCATGGATGGTCATGGTGTTTTTGATTGCAGGAATCGTGGCTGCCAAGAGATTGGGAGTAGAGAGTTTTTCTGATTTATGGGCAGTATGGGGTACTGGCTCGGAGCCATTTCCCGGACAGATCAAGTTTACCTTCTGGCATGTATTGTTCTTTGCTTGGTTTTGCAATGCCGCCATGCATTTGGGTATGTCAGACCTGTCTGTCCTGCGCTATGCCGACAAAAACTCTGTGGGTTGGACCACTGCTGCAGGGATGTATGTGGGACACTTTATGGCCTGGATTTCAGCATGTTTGATGTTTGCTCTGTATTTGAAAAGTCCTGAAGCTGCGGCCATATTTGCCAGTGGAGGGGTGCCTCCCGTAGCGCCGGGACCTTTGGCTTACGAAGTTGTGGGCATTGCAGGACTGATTTGTGTATTGGTGGCAGGTTGGACAACAGCCAATCCTACGATTTACAGAGCAGGCCTGGCTTTTCAGGCCATTTTCCCTAAAAGTTCGACAGTGAAAGTGACTTTGGTGACTGGAGGTATTGCTACCATTGCAGGCTTGTTTCCGGCATTTGCGATGAAGTTACTCGATTTTGTGGCAGTTTATGGATTCATTCTGGCACCTATCGGGGCAGTAATTTTCTTTGAGCATTACTGGGCAGAGAATCTGGGCGTGAGGAAAAACTATGCTGCTTCCAAAGGTATACAATTCAATGCGGCAGTTTTGTTGGCATGGTTGATCAGCATGGCTGTTTTTTACAGTCTATCTGTATACCAAGGAGTTTTCCTTTCTTTCTTTACTTTACCGGCATGGATTGCCTGCGGTGTTTTGTACTTAGTGTTCAGTAAAATTTTCCAGAAAAAATGAAAAAGCTATGGTATCCCATATTGGTTTTGGTAGTGATGTTGATCCTTGCTTTCCTTTATTTCACTGGAGTACTGAATGATTTCCAATTAAAGGCCGGATTGGTGATTTGCACCCTTTGCTGGTTTCTAGGCTTGGCCTTAATGGATTGGGTGGGTAAAAGAGGAGAGCGGTAAAGGATTTGTTTTTTTAAGATTTTTTATTCGTGGCGCTTAAGTAAAGCTGAAATTATTAGGTAATTAACCCCTTATTCTTTGTAATAACGCATTAGTTTTAGTATATTAATTTTTTCGGTATTTAAAATTGATACTCCCTATGAAAATATTAAATATACTAGGCATCACATTTCTTATCGTTTTTTCAACTCATGCCCAAACCGAAAAAGGCCGATTCTTGGTTGGTGCGGGAACTAATCTAGGGATATCTGAGTCCTCCGGGATGATGAACCTTTCTTTTTCAAGGCAAAAAACCTTTATCAATGATAATCTTTCTGGTCAAACAAACAGCAATAATATTTTTATAGCTCCAAAAGCAGGATACTTTATCGTTGATAATTTGGTTGCCGGACTGGATATGGCATTGGGTTGGGGGAAAGGAACAACGTCTTTGGATGGAGCCTCTCAAAATTCAGATTTAAATACCTCGCTTTTCGGAATAGGTCCATTTGTAAGATATTATTTTTCAAGCGGAAAGGTTTTGCCATTTGCAGAGGTTAATACTCTTTTTGGAAGCAGGAACATTGAATTCACAGGAGCATTTGCTTCAGAAAATCAACAAACGTTTACCAATATTGGTGGGGGGGTAGGTCTTGCTTTTTTATTGGGAAATCGAAGCAGCATTGATTTGGTTTTAAATTATAACTCCAACCGAATTAACTTTGAATCAGAGAACTATACGGACAGGGAAAACACCTTAGGGATCAAAATAGGTTTTACCATGTTTCTTGGGAAGGTACCTGAAATATAAGATTGGCCAAATAGGGTTGAGCTAAATTTCTCTCCTCTATTCCTGGCTATTTTCAATTATTCGATCCAAAAAATCTCAAACCATCTACAAAAAATTATGCTTTATGAAAATATTCAAGACCTTAAGCTTTTTTCTTTTGATCAGTATTTCTGCTATGGCCCAAACTGAAAAAGGGAAAATGCTCCTTGGCGCAGGTACCCATATTGGATTTTCAAATGGTATAGGAATGATGGATATGTACTTTACCAATACAACAAGAGAATTTGCTGATGGTACTTCTGAGGAAAGGAGTTCGTATAATATCTTTTTTGCACCTAAGGTAGGCTATTTTCTAATAGATAATTTGGCAGCAGGAATCGATTTAGCTTTTGGCTGGGGAATGACAGAAATACCTATAGGAGATTTTACAGTTAAATCTAACAACGCTTTGTTTGGAGCGGGCCCTTTTGTCAGGTATTATGTTCCAAAAGGAAAAATCCTTCCATTTGCAGAGGTTAATACTCTTTTTGGTAACCAAAGGACAAGGACTGATATTGCCGGAGATGATGAAAGCAATACAGGCATCACTAGTTTTGGTGGAGGCTTTGGACTTGCCCTGTTATTGGGAGAGCGGAGTAGCTTTGATCTGCTATTGAATTACAGTTCCAATAGAGCGAATTTTGAATCTGATGGATTCTACACAAGACAGAATACTATTGGAATAAAATTCGGTTACACCATTTTCCTTGGAAAATAAATGGTTTTTAAAATTTCCCCTTATCTACATCTTTCACAAAGCGAATCAAGCCTTCAAAAAAAACCTTTTGATCATCATATTGACTCAAATGGCTTCCATCCGGGCAGAAAAGGTAACGGCCATTTTGTACCTCCGAAGCCATCCACTCCATATGTGCAGGATCCATGGTGTCATGCCCGGCTCCTATTACAAGGGTAGGGACTTTTATGTTTTTGAGGTCAGCCCTCCTGTCCCAGCCTTTTAAGGTTGCCCCTGCTGTGATTCCAAATTCTGAATGTCCTTGCATGTACACATAGACATTAGGGTTGACATGCTTTAGGGAACGCATGACTGCTTCAGGCCACTCTTCCAAAGGCATCCTTAGGACATGGTACTGGTAATGGTGCTCGAGTAGCAATTCCTCATACCTTGGATTATCAAAGTCTTCATTTTCTTCGATTTGCATGATTTCTGCAAAGACTTCTGCCGGCATTTGTGGCCCCAATACTTCCTTAGCGTACTTTTCATATTCATCCAGACTGGCCATCATATTGGAAATCACAAGGCCTTTCAGGTTATCCTGATGTTTAAAGGCATACTCCATGGCCAGTATACCACCCCAGGATTGTCCGTAGAGGAAAAAATTATCCTTATTGAGCCCCAAAGCTTTTCTCACCTGTTCCACTTCATCTACGAAGCGGTCAATGGTCCAAAGAGACTGATCCTCCGGTTGGTCAGAATAGTAAGAGCCCAGCTGATCATAGTAAATGTATTCAATTCCTTCTGATGGGAAATAGCCATCAAAGCAGGAATACAGTTCATGGGTCATCCCAGGTCCTCCGTGCAGGAGAAGAACCTTCATGGTAGGATTATTGCCAACCCTTTTGGTCCATACCCTGAATTCTCCTTTGGGGGTTTGGATTGGGACCATGCGGATACCACCTTCAAATTGGTCGTCCCTGTTGGAAAAATCAAGATAAGTTGCTGTGACTGAACTTGAGCTGTCTTGTTCTTGAATCTGAGGTCCGCAGGAAATAAAGAAAATCAATAGTAGCGCAGGGAGAAAGCTGTATTTTTTCATTTGTTATTGGTTCTGGACAAGTTTTTCAAGTTATAGAAAGAAAGTAAGGAATACAATAGTTTAGTACATGGAATATTTGGCGAATTAAAAATTTTACATAGATAATTATGTGTTTTTTTCCGATATTGAAATTCTTAATTCCCAAAAACTTCCAAAATATAATGAAAAATCTCCTGCTATTATTCTTGCTTATCTTGTTGTTTGTAATCCCAGGTTATAGTCAAGTTGAAAGGAGCGCCAATTTACAGGTCAATGCAGATAGAATTGAAAAGCGAATTTTTGAGTTGGCCGAATTTGGGAAAAATGAAAGAGGTGAGGGGTATCGTGTGGCTTACAGTGATGGGGACCTAGCTGGAAGAACATATTTCATGAATTTGATGCAAAAGGCGGGATTGGAGGTGAGGATAGATGCAGCAGGAAACATTATTGGAAGAAGGGAGGGATCGGATCCAAATTTAAAGCCCATAGCTTTTGGCTCTCATATTGATATGGTGCCCAATGGAGGCAATTATGACGGGGCCTATGGGGCCATTACTGCCTTAGAAATTATAGAGGTATTGAATGAAAACAAGCACCTTACAAGACACCCTTTAGAAGTTTTGGTTTTTCAGAATGAAGAGGGAGGTCTGGTGGGCAGTAGGGCCATGACCGGAAACTTAAAAAAAGAGGCCTTGGACCAGTTAAGCGTCAGTGGTTTGATTATCAGAGAGGGTATTGTCAAAATAGGCGGTGATCCAGAGCGGTTGGAAGAAGCTGTAAGAAGCCCCGGTGATTTAACCGCTTTCTTGGAAATTCATATTGAGCAAAGCAAAGTCTTAGAAGAAAGAGGGATTGATGTAGCTATCGTGGAAGGGATTGTAGGCATTGAAGATTGGGACATCACTGTTGAAGGTATAGCCAATCATGCTGGAAGTACCCCTATGAATGATAGACAGGATGCCTTAATTGCTGCTTCTAAATTGGTTTTGGCCGTCAATGAGGTAGTGAACAGTTTTCAAGGTTTTCAGGTAGGATCCGTAGGAAAAATGAAAGTTGAGCCAGGTGCGCCTAATGTAATTCCCGGTAGGGTGGAGATGAGCCTTCAGATGAGGGACCTTTCCACTGAAAAGATCATGCTGATGTTTTCAGCAATAGAAGAGAGGGCCAGGCAAATTGAAATAGAAACAGGTACTAGCATCACCTTCATACATTCCAACCTATCCAATGCGCCAAAAATGGCCAGTAAAGAAATTCAGGATAAGATGATAGAAGCGGCAGCTTCTTTAGGAATTTCCCATTTGAAAATGCAAAGTGGCGCCGGACATGATGTCCAGGAGATGGCTACTTTAGGTCCTATTGGATTGGTTTTTATTCCCAGTAAAGATGGTATCAGCCATAACCCTCTTGAGTTTTCCTCCAAAGCGGATATGGAAAAAGGGGCTAATCTGATGTTAAGAACGGTTTTGCTTTTGGATAAACAAGGAAAACCATTCATTTCAAAATAATGAACTAATGAGCAGCCAAAGGTTATTTTTGTTCCTAATCCTTATTTTTCTGGGAGGTTTTGGATGGGTTAATCCTCCCTGTTTTGCCCAGAAAATTCCGGTAATCGTGGATACCGACCTCGGAGGGGACCCGGATGATATACAGTCCCTTTTTAGGTTATTACACTATTCTGATATTTTGGACATCAAAGCAATAGTATCTACCCCTTGTTCCCAGATCGATAGCCACCCTTGGGATACCATTCCTCAGGATCTTTTGATCCAAGAATGGATACAGCGCATTGATATGGATCATTTGCGAAGCAAAGGATATAAAGATTTGATGGCTGAGGAAGAATTGCTTCAGGTAGTCAGGAAAGGTTCCCAGCAACCTCAGGCACCTTACCCAGCTGGTCAAACAGAAGGTTCTGAACTAATTGCTGAACTGGCCAGTAAATACAATCCGGAAAATCCCATTTGGGTTTTGGTATGGGGAAGTATGACTACCCTGGCCCAAACCCTTCATGACCATCCTTCTATTGCTCCCAATATCCGGATTTATTCCATTGGATCTACCAATACGGAACATGACAGTCTCAGTAGGAACTATGTGTACCAATTTATGGAAAATGAGTTTGCCGATCTCTGGTGGATCGAAAATGCTATTTTGCCCAAAGGGAAACACGAGACTTTTAGGGGAGTATATCAAGGTGGTGAACAATCGGGCGAATGGGGAAATATTGCTTTTGTGGAAAAAACCATCCGTGGGAAGGGGACTACCAGAGGAGGGATGTTTGACCGGAAATCAGGTGATGCTTTTCCAGTGGCTACTTGGCCACAAGGTACTTTAAAGGAAGGTGACTCACCCAGTATTTTATATCTCATTTCTCCGAGTATTGCCGGTGTTGGAAACTTGGATGACCCTACCAGGGAAAGTTGGGGTGGACAGTTCCGTCTAGCCTTTCCTGAAAAATTTCCGAATTATTATGTAGATCTCGATGCCAGCCCAGAGGAATGCCAAGCTACCATCAATAAGTGGAGGGTTGATTTTATGTCAGATTGGAAGCAAAGGTGGGAAAAGTATTGAAAGATTAAAAACCAATGAATAATATGAGCGATTTTAATCCAGGCGATCAAAGCAGGAGGAATTTTCTTCGTGTTTTATCTACCACGGGGGCATTTTCTTTGATGCCTATCTCATTTTCAGGGGTTCAAGCCCGAGAAAGTCTGGAAGCAGTAAAACACTCTGATTTTCCCCTGAAGCTTACTGAGCTCCCTAAGCGAAAAGAGCTTGACCTTTCTCCTGCCTCTTGGATTTGGTTTCCTGCGGAGCGGATACTGCCCAATTCTTTTTTTCATTTCAGAAAGGTGTTTCGGCTAGAAAGGTCCATCCTATCCGCAAAAGGATGGATTCAGGCGGAAAAGTATGGCGTATTGATTTGTTGTTTGTTTGATAAGGGTGATGTATCTTTAATTGGATTGAAATAATCACCAATTTAACCTTGAATTCCCATGAAAAACCTACTTCTTTTACCTTTTCTATTAGTTTCTTTGGTCATTTCGGCACAGACATCTCTGGAATTTGAGGAGCCTGTAAAACAACGTGTTTTTGTACTCACGGATATTACAAATGAACCTGACGACCAGCAATCCTTGGTTCGATTTTTAGTTTATGCCAATGAATATGATGTGGAAGGGATCGTGGCCACTACTTCAACCCATTTGAGAAATACGACCAGGAAAGATAAAATTGAAGAATTGGTCAGAAATTATGGAGAGGTGAAGGCCAATCTCGATAAGCACGGGGAGGGTTTCCCCAGCATGGAGTATTTACTAAGCATCACTTCGGAGCATTTGCCACTTTACAGCATGGAGGGAGTGGGAGAGGGAAGGGATTCTCCTGGTTCAGAGTTATTGATCCAAGCTGTGGACAAGCAAGATGATAGGCCCCTTTGGATTTCTATTTGGGGAGGGGCTAATTGTTTAGCTCAGGCAATATGGAAAGTCAAGCATACACGCTCAGAAGAGGAAATCAAAAAATTCGTAGATAAGATTAAAGTTTACTCCATATCTGATCAGGATTTTGCAGGGCCTTGGGTCAGACATAATTTTCCGCAGATTTTTTATATCGTTGATGCCAGTATCGGAGACAACTGGAGGGAATATTATAAATCGACTTGGTCAGGTATTGCCGGAGACAAATGGTATAAGAATGGCCCTTATTATCATTTTGAATTGGTCGACAATCCATGGTTGATGGAAAATATCAGAGACAACCACGGACCTTTGGGCGCCAGTTACCTGCCCTCTGATTATATCATGGAAGGAGATACCCCCTCATTTTTTGGTCTGATACAAAATGGACTTGCCTGGTATAAAACACCTGCATGGGGAGGTTGGGCCGGACGGTATGAATTTTTCAGGTCATTTGGAGAGGAAGGGCCTATTTGGACTTCTTCAGTGCATACCCAGGACGAAGTTAAATTACCGGATGGAAGAATAGAAGCCTCCAATCAAGCCACTATTTGGCGGTGGAGAAAGGCTTATCAGCATGACTTTGGGGCTAGGATGGACTGGAATATAGCAGAAAGTTATAAAGATGCCAATCATAATCCTATAATAGTACTCAACGGAAACGAAGGAAAGGCTTTTGGAAAGGGGAAAGTAAAAGCAGGAGATTATGTAAGGTTATCATCCAAAGGAAGCTATGACCCCGATGGAGATCAATTAAGATACAAATGGTGGGTGTACAAGGAGGCGGGGAATTTCAATGGAAAACTGGAGTTTCATAATCCCTTCGGTGAGGAATTGGTATTTCAAATGCCCCAATTAGGCCCTGGACAGGAACTCCATATCATTTTGGAAGTGGAGGACAGTGGAACGCCAAGTTTAACCAGTTATAGAAGGGTTATTTTGAGCCATCCATAAGATTTTACATGACAAAGCGGGCTCCAGACTCAAGCCAACGATTGGTTTCCCTTGATGCCTATAGGGGATTGACCATGTTTTTGTTGATTGCAGAAGCTGCATGGGTATATCAAACTTTATTGGATGCTTTTCCTGCTGATAGCTTAGGACATGCCGTCATTACTCAGTTTACCCATCATCCATGGAATGGCTTGAGGTTTTGGGACTTGATTCAACCCTTTTTCATGTTTATCGTAGGGGTAGCCATGCCTTTCTCCCTTGATAAAAGACTGGCAATGGAAGGAGACCGGTCAAAAATTACCCGACACATCGTAAGGCGTTGTCTTCTGCTTTTTCTTTTTGGTACAGGGCTTCATTGTGTCTATAGTCAGAAGTTGGTCTTTGAATTATGGAATGTATTGACCCAACTTTCTTTTACGATTTTAGTGACTTATTTTTTGATGAGGTATTCTATCAAGTTACAGCTTCTGGTTTCCTTTGGTTTATTGATTCTAACCGAATTGCTTTACAGGGTTTATGCCCCCTCATCTCCATTTGTCATGGGTGAAAATTTCGGGTCTTTTCTTGATGTGGTACTGATGGGGAAGTTTAATAATGGAGGCTGGGTGGCTGTCAACTGTATCCCTACGGCTGCCCATACCATTTGGGGTGCATTGTGTGGCAATTTATTGCTTACCTCTAAAAAAGATCTGGACAAAATTAAAATATTGTTGATCTCTGGCATTATTGGTTTGCTTTTTGGTTATGGGCTTGATCTTTTGGGGGTAACTCCCATTATCAAAAGGATCAGCACGAGCTCATTTGTATTGGCGTCTGGGGGATGGGCTTTGATTGCCTTAGCCTTTTTTTATTGGTTGGTAGATTTAAAAAAGCAACAGTCTTGGGCTTGGCCTTTTGTCATTGTGGGAATGAATCCCATATTTATCTATTTATTTGCTGAAGTTCTTGGTCACCGATGGTTATTCGGATTTATAAAGATTTTCACCCTGGGTTTTTTAGAACCAATAGGTTTTTCGGAGGCTTTTTTAGGAATATTGACGGCATTGTTGACTTTGGGGGCCATGTGGTATTTGTGTTACTTCTTGTACAAAAAAGGGATTTTCTTTAAAATTTAAGATTTAAACAATCAGCAAATTATAAAATGAAGATCAAATTACTCCAGAGTCTATCCAAAGTCATATATTTCAATATGAAAAATATCCTTTTTTTAGTGATGATGGCTTTTTTGCCAACATTGATTGTAGCTCAGACCTCTTTTCCCTTATATGGAGACCAACCCATTCCTAATTCCATAGAAGGACCAAATGAAGAAAAATCGGAAATAGGTGAGCATGGTATTTTGAGGATCAGTAAAGTTTCGGTGCCTACATTGACTTCTTATTTACCTGAAGAGGGGAAAGCAAATGGACAGGCAATAATCATTTGTCCAGGTGGAGGATATACCATTTTGGCTGCAGGTCATGAGGGCTCCGATGTGGCTGAGGAATTTTCAAATAGAGGATTTGCTGCTTTTGTTTTACACTATCGCTTGCCAAGTGATGAAAGGATGATTGACAAAACTATTGGGCCTTTACAGGATGCCCAAAAGGCCATTCAATTGGTGAGAGAAAATGCAAAGGAATGGAACATCAATCCTGGTCAGGTGGGTATTTTGGGTTTCTCAGCAGGAGGACATTTGGCCTCCACAGCAGGAACCCATTTTCACCAAGTCCAAATTGAAAATCCCAAAGGAACCAGTTTAAGGCCTGATTTTATGGTTTTGGTGTATCCGGTCATCAGTTTTGATCCAGCCATAGGACACAGTGGGTCAGCCAAGAACCTGTTAGGTGAGAATCCGCCCCAAGAAATGTTGGATAAGTTTTCCAATGAAAAACAGGTTAGTATACATACGCCCCCCGCTTATTTGGTCCATGCCAAGGATGATAGGGTCAGTATCCAAAATTCATATGTTTTCGAAATGGCTTTGAAAGAAAACGGAATTGAAGTGGGTACCACCTATTTTGAGACTGGAGGACATGGTTTTGGTATGGTCAATCCTGATTCAAACATTTTTTGGGTGGATGAGGTGGAAAATTGGATTAAAAAGCTTTTTGCACCTCTTCTGTAAAATTGATTTTCGGAAATTGGATGCCTATTTATTTTTAACCAATTTAGCCGGAATCAGTATAATAGGTAATGAATAAATTTATTATTGGTTTTATAGTTGGGGCATTTCTTTTTATAGCAGCCTGGTTTGTCTTGACTAAAAAAGAAAGCAAGGAAGAGCTGAGAGAAAGTTCAGCATTGATTCAACAACAAATTGAGCAGGTTGGGAAGCTCATTGTCACAGAAGGTTACTTTTCACAGGTTTTCACCTTTAAAAATTCTCAAAATCTTTTCTTAAACATGTTGCGCTCTGATAAAAAAGCTTTGGTGGTCGCCAATGCTAAGGTGACAGTAGAGTACGATTTAAGGCAGTTGGAGACCGAATTGGACATAGAAAATAAAACGGTTATTTTGAAAAGGATTCCTGAACCAGTAGTCAATATTTATCCCGATATAGAGTACTATGACGTGACGCAGGACTATTTCAATAAGTTTGGTGCAGCCGATTACAATAAGATCAAGAATACGGTCAATGCCCGTATCAGGGAAAAGGTCAATCAGTCAAACCTTATGGACAACAGTAGGGAAAGACTGATGGCCGAGTTGGCCAATATCCTAGTACTCACCAAATCCTTGGGATGGACTTTAAAATATGAGGAAGTAATTATCGAAAGTGAAAAGCAAATGAAAGACTTAGAAAGATAAGGATGAAAAAAGATCTTAATGCGAAAACTTTTTCTGTGTTTGGGTTTACTTTTATTCCAACCTTTATAGTTGGGTTTGTTTTTAAAATTATTCAGGGCGCTCAAAAAGTAAAGTAAAATGAAAGGATTGTGGATATCGTATTATTTGTTTCTTACCTCTATCCTCTTTTTTGCCTGCCAAGAAAGCAAACAGCTTGGTGAAAGCACAATTACAAAACCCAATATTATCTTTATTCTGGCAGATGATCTCGGCTACGGGGATTTGGGTTTTTTAGGACAAAAAATCATCGAAACCCCCAATCTGGACAGGTTGGCTGCCGAAGGCATGTTTTTTTCCAATCATTATGCAGGCGCTACAGTCTGTGCCCCCTCAAGGTCTGCGCTTATGACAGGCTTTCATACCGGTCATACACCGGTTAGAGGAAACTTTGAGATCCAGCCTGAAGGACAATACCCCTTACCAGATACTATACTCACCATACCAAGGCTCTTCAAAGAGGCAGGCTATGCTACAGGTGCATTTGGGAAGTGGGGATTGGGTTTTGTAGGTACAGAAGGGGACCCAAATCACCAAGGTTTCGATCAGTTTTTTGGATACAACTGTCAAAGGATTGCCCATCGTTATTATCCCGAATACCTTTGGGACAACGCTGAAAAAGTATTTCTTGAAGGCAATGACTGGATACAAAAAATAACCTATGCACCGGATATCATTCACCAGGAATCGCTAAAATTCATAGGAGATAATGCCAATAATCCTTTTTTCATGTTTGTTCCCTCGGTCATGCCCCATGCGGAATTGGCCGTTCCTGATGGAGAGTTGTTGGCATATTACAGGGAAAAGATAGGAGAGGAGAAGCCCCATATTGCTCCAGTGGGATGGGATTATGGAGATGAGCCAATCAATATTCCTGGTTACCAATCTAATCCTTACCCCAAAGCCAGCTATGCCGCCATGGTGGCTTTACTGGACAGGCAGGTTGGTGAAATCATGGACAAATTGGATGAGTTAGGTCTTACCGAGCAAACGATCATCATTTTTACTTCAGATAATGGACCTCACCAAGAGGGGGGGAATGACCCGGATTTCTTCATCAGCAATGGTATTTTTAGAGGCTACAAGCGCGATTTATATGAAGGTGGAATTCGGGTGCCAATGATCGTCAAATGGCCAGGGGTTATCCAAGGAGGTGCCCAGTCAGGACATGTATCTGCTTTTTGGGACTTTCTGCCAACATTTGCTGATCTTTTAGGGGAGAAGAATTTGGATAAGTTGGATGGAGTTTCTTTTTTGCCTTCATTGGAAGGAAGAAAGGAGCAAAAGCAACACGATTACCTTTACTGGGAATTCCATGAATTGGGAGGTAGGCAGGCTATTCGAAAGGGGGATTGGAAAGCTGTCAGGTATAAGGTGAAAAACAACCCAGATGCACCGATTGAATTGTTTGATCTGAAAAAAGACCCTGCGGAATCTTTGGATCTGTCTGATCAATACCCTGAAGTAATCAGGGAGATTCAAGCGCTTTTTGGAAATGCCCGAACTTCCAATCCTGTTTTCAAACTTTTTCCTGAAGAATAATACTTGCCTTATATATTGGGATTCATTGCCATTTGTCAAATATTTCAGGAAGAAAAGCTTATTTGGGAATTTTAGGGATTTCCCATGGGGAGCGATAAGTGGGCAAAATAAAGTCATTGGCTCTTTGGTTGTTTTTAAAAACCTGCTTCTGATCATCCCATTCTAAAACACTTTCCCCTATCCTTCCAGAGATATTGGGGATATGAGCGTAAAGCGCAGCAATTCTGCCAGTTTCAGGTGGGCAGATGGGTGACTTTCTTGATTTGACACAATCCACAAAATTCTCAACATGTAGGTTATGGGACTCTCTTCCTTCGGTAAAGGATAATGGATCAATTTTGGGTCCTTTTTTGTCATTGTCCCATTCCGGAAAAATCTCAAAACTTCTGCGGTCCGCCACTATGGTAGCCCGTTCACCAATAAAGGCTATACCATAAGGTTTCCCGTACGGGCCCTGTTGAATACCTCCCAACATGTCCCATTGGATCGTAAATTCATCATGGGGATACAATACAGCCATGCTATCGAAAGTTTCCCTATTCCGTATATCACTTGAAGTATTGGAAGCTTGTGTAATTACCTTTCCTGGAGCCTTGGGGTTGTTCATTGCCCATATTCCCATGTCCAACAAATGTACGCCCCAATCGGACATCAAACCACCCCCATAATCCCAAAAATGCCTCCAACTTCCATGAAATCTGTTCCGGTTAAATGGTCTTTTCGGAGCAGGTCCTAACCAAAAATTATAGTCAACACCTTGGGGGATTTCATCATCTTTGGCAGGCACTGCCCCTGTTCCATAATTGAAATTGGACCAAATATTTACCTTTCTGATTTTCCCGATATGGCCTTCTTTGATTAGCCGGATAGGCTCCATAAAAGTATATCCACTCCTTTGCTGCTGTCCTACTTGCACTACCCTTTTGTAATAGTTGGCAGCATCCACCATGATTTGGCATTCACCGATGCTGTTTGCGAGTGGTTTTTCCACATATACATCTTTATCAGCCTGACAGGCATAGACCATTTGCAGACAATGCCAGTGGTCCGGTGTGCCAATGATCACCGCGTCAATATCTTTGTTTTCCAATAATTTACGGAAGTCAGCATATTGCTTGGGTTGATGGCCATGTGAATTTTTGATTTCTTGGGACCTCCTTTCCAATACATTTTGATCCACATCGGCAATAGCAACACAGTGTACACCTGGAACCTGTAAGTGATGCCTCAAAATGCTAAATCCATGGCCATTGCAGCCAATCAAAGCCACATTCACTTGATCGCTTGGGGGAATTTTTTTGCTCCAGGCCATACTTGGCTCTATAGATAATGCCCCGATTCCCAAGGTGGAAAGGGCCGTTTGGCGAATGAATTTTCTTCTTGAAGGCTTCATGGTTAAGGAAGTGGTTTTTTGGGTTTGATTGGGTTTAAAGATTAAATTTAACTAGATTCAGCAAGATTACCTGATGTAACTTTTACAAAATTTTATGACTGAAAACCTATCCAATAGCAGAAGAGAATTTATCAAGAGGGCTTCCCTGACCACTTTAGGTTTAAGTGTTTTAGGGGGGCAAAACCTGACCTTGGCATCAAAGGAGGCAGGCAAAAAAGTAGGTATTATCGGATTAGATACTTCTCATAGCATCGCATTCACCAAAGTTTTAAATGAACATCAGCATACAGGGGAGTATTTAGGCTATTATGTAGTGGCTGCCTATCCTCATGGAAGCAGAGATATCCCATCCAGCATGGACCGGATTCCCGGATACACGGAAGAAATTCAAAAAATGGGCGTAAGGATTATGGGATCAATTGCTGAACTGCTCGAACAGGTAGATGTGGTTTTGTTGGAAACCAATGATGGGAAATTACACCTGGAACAGGCTTTGGAGGTGTTTAAGGCAGGTAAAAGAATGTTTATTGACAAACCGATTACCGCCTCTTATGCGGATGCGGTTAAGATTTTTCAGGCTTCTGAAAAATATGGTATTCCTGTTTTTTCATCCTCTTCTTTACGGTATGTCAAAGGAATTGAGGCAATAGATAAAAGCAAAGTGCTCGGAGCAGATACTTTTAGTCCAGCCACAATTGAACCTTCCCACCCTGATTTGTTCTGGTATGGAATACATGGAGTGGAGACCTTGTATACCGTCATGGGGACCGGTTGTGAGTCCTTAGTCAGAATTAGCACTGAAAATACCGATGTGGTAGTCGGTACCTGGAAGGATGGAAGAATTGGAACTTTTCGAGGAACCCGATCAGGCGTCCATGATTATGGAGGAACAGTTTTTACCACAGAAAAGAATGTGGTTTTAGGCCCTTATTCTGGATACGAGCCGTTACTGCTTGAAATCGTCAAATATTTCGAAACCGGCCTTATTCCTGTTCAGCCTGAGGAGACACTCGAGATCCTCGCTTTTATGGAAGCGGCAGATGAAAGCAAAAAGCTGAATGGGAAAAGGGTGTTTTTGGATGAGGTAACAGAAAGGTCAAGGAATTAAGCCTTCCTTGACCAATTTTCTTTCCATGCTTTGAACTCTGACAGAGAAACCTTGAACCGGGCAAAATTACCCTCATTGAGTACAAGCAGGTCACCTTCCACCATTTCCCGGAATCTATCGCTGTCTTCTTTTGGAAGATGATTGGCTGTAGATTGAATCAAATTAGTGCCCTCATTAGGGCTCAAGTTTTCGGAAACAATCTTCATGATCAGATTTTTGATATTATCCCGGTATTTGGTCCGGAAGGGATCAGGTTCACTGATGGTCTGTCTTATGGCAGCATAGCGTAACGCTGATTTTTCGTAAGCCCACATAAACACATCCTTTAACAAATCAACCTGATTCAATTCATATACCCCAAGAATCCCTTGCGTATAAATCGTACTGGGAACTTCCACAAAAGAAACTGGGGAAAGGTTATTTTTGATCAAGGGTATATTGGCCGCCAACCTAGAAGTCCTCTTATTAACGTCATCAAATGGCTGCAAATAGGGTAGATGCACCATCATAAAGAATGCCTGTTCAAAAGGATTGCTGATTTCCATTGCTTTTTTCAGTATTAACTCAAATTGCGCTGCTATCAATTGGGGTATGGATAGTGGCGTGTAAGCTGACTGGTAAATACCGACTGGCATGGATCGTAACCTTCCTAATGATGCCTGTTCTTTCATGAGGTTTTCCGCAAGTAGGGCATGAAGGTTCAACAAGATATAAGGCTTAAAATCCAACTCTTCTCCTAAATCCACCAAAAACTCGATGGCATCTTTGTGGTTGATGATCATTTGCGCCTCTTCTAAGGACTTACCCTCAGCAGATTCCCCCAATTCAAGCAGTCTTTGGGTATCCAATAAAGAATAGGTATTCCCTTCCAACCTGCTGGAGTTCCAGGAAAGGTCAATTAACAGTCGGTTAAGGATTTCTCTGGCATGCGTACCCGCAGGCTGATGCTGACTATTGGTATATCCCAGTAAAGTCAGCTTATGGATATCTGCATCTGAAAGGTAAGCATCAATATTGGGTCTGTAGGTATCTAAAAACTCCATATTGTAGCCGACTTTTTTCCTGTCCGATAGGGGATTTGAAAGGTAAGAAATGATTTTTTCACCTTCTTTGGAAATGGAAAAGCCTTCTCTTTTGGGACGTATCAACTTTTCCTGTTCACTTTCTCTTACCAGATGGTCTGAATAGGAAAGATGGTATCTGGTGGATTTTGAGCCTCCGGTTGTGTAAATAATTCCTTCCTCTTTTAGTTTTTTAAGCCTACGCTGCAAGGTCCTCAATTCCAGATTAAGCCCACTTCCACTCATGATGTCCTCAATGGAGGCACCATAAGTGTTTTTTGCTATCAAATTTTGGATAGCGTAAAGCTCATGTTTTGTGGTGGAATTAACCATTGTCGTAAGTTTTCTTATTCACGACAAATTTACGTCATAAATTTTTATAAAAAAAAATTTCACGACAATATTTAAATTTCACGTCAAAAATGAAATCTAAAATCCGAAGAGGAACGATTAACTGTGAATGGAAAATTGTACCCCTTGTTTAAAGACTTTATCAATTTTTAGGGATGTTCCATTTTCCAATTTGAATAGTAGCCAATCATTTTTTGGCTTTAATCCCACAAAGGACATTGGGATTTCCGATGCCATTCTCCAGGCTTCTGGGAGTTCAAGAAGTTCTTTCTCTACCAGATATTCCACCCCTTCTAATAGATTCATGGCGGCACCGGCTAAAAGTCCTTTTCCATGTTTCATAGCCAAACGTCCATTTTCTTCCAAAATAATTTCTTCTCCAATAGGGCTTTGGTATACGCTAGGTTCCATGCCACAGAATTTGGTGCTGTCGCTGATCAAAAAGGCTTTTTCCCCTTTAACCTTCAGGACAACTTTCAAAAATGATGGATCCAAATGGAAACCATCTGCAATCAGACTGACATACAAGGCATCATTGGCTAATTGATCCCAGAGAATATTGGGATGTCTTGGAAGCATAAGTGGTACAGCATTTCCCAAATGGGTAGAAAGAGAGGCACCGGCTTTTGTCGCAATATCAATTTCTGTGGCAGTAGCGTTTGAATGTCCGATGGCGAGGAGGATATTTTCCTGCACACATTTTTTGATCAACGCTTCAGCACCTTGCAGTTCTGGGGCCAAAGTGATGAGTTTGATGCGGCCACCGCTGGCTTTTTGGTATTTTTCCACCAATTCCCAATAGGGCTTTTGAATATGTTTGTCAGGATGGGCACCTTTGGTACCCTCAATGGAAGAGATAAAAGGGCCTTCCAAATGGATGCCCAAAATACAGGAATTGATCAATGCATCATCTTTGCAGGACTGGTTGATGATTTTCAGGTTTTGTGAAATGATTTCTGGATCATTCGTGATCAATGTAGGAAAGAATCCAGTTACCCCTTTTTTCAATAAGGCGTTGACTGCTTTACGGACAGCTCCTAAAGTAAGCCCCTTTTCATTAAAGTCTACCCCTGCAACCCCGTTAACTTGTAGGTCTATCAGTCCTGGTCCGCAATAGGGGATTTGCATCTCTTCATTTTTTGGAATTTTAATGGCAGTAGGTCGGATACCCAGCTGATCGTCCAAAATGCAAAGACTTCCAGTGAGGATATCCTTGGCAAAAATATCTTCTTGCGCTGCCCAAGGTTCAACTTGGGGAAGAGCATCTTTATCGGTAAACAACTGGCAATTCCAATGCCCTCTCAGAATAGAGGCTGGACAAGTTTCATCTACTGGACCGTAAAGGGTTTGATGCACAGCCTCTTTTTTCTTAGGTCCCGGGACCACACAGCATATGCATTCCGCATTCAATAAGGCAGGAACGGTCAAAGTTATGGCATGGGTAGGTACAGTGCTCAAGTTCTCAAAACAGCCATCATTTACCTGTTGCTGTCTGCAGACCTCATCCAATTCCACCACCTTGACATATTTTGTATCGTTGAAATCGGCCACAGGAGGGTCATTGAAGGCAATATGTCCATTTTCACCGATGCCCATGCATACGATATCTATCCCTTTTTCATTTAAAAGTGTGGCATACCTTTCACATTCTTTTTCAATAGAATTATTCCCATCAATTAAATGCACCTGCTTGAAAGGAACATGGTCAAATAATGCAGCTTTCAAAAAATTGGAGAACAAAGCGGGATGGGAAGGTTCAAGTCCCAGGTACTCATCCATATGAAATGCCACCACCTTTTCCCAAGGGATAAGAGGAGAATTTCTGAGATAACTTAAAAATTCATTTTGTGAGGGTGCAGCGGCAAATACAATCAGGATTTCATCTTTTTGCCCGGCAAGTTCAAGGATTTTCTTCTCAACCCAGCTTCCGGCAGCCTCACCCATTTCTCTGCGGTTTTGATAAACTTGTACCTGCATGGATTTTTAATTTTGATTTAATTGTGAAAACATGTTGCTTACTTTTTCAGGGATTTTTCTCTTGGAAAAAAGGCCTACTGTCACGTAAGTGAGGAATGAAATCATCAATGGCAAGCTGACCTGAACGGCAAGGCTACCAATTTCCACATTTTTTGTCAATATAAATGCCATCAGTCCAGCAAGAACTGAGGAGATCGCTGCAGAAGGACCACATGTCCTAAAGGTGGGTATCAAGCCCAAAAGTAACGGTACGGCGATTGGGCCAACCAAAGCACCAAACCAGGAGATGATTAAGCCTACGACCCCACCAAAATATTCATATTGCAATGCCACTAATATGGTCATAGAGGTAAAGACAAAGGTGACCGACCTGGCTGTTTTCAGAGAGTTTGGATGGATTTTTCTCGAGAGGTTTGGAAGTATATCCCGGCTGATAACCGCTGCTATGGTGTTGATGTCGGAAGAAGTCATGGACATGGTATTGGCAAAGAGGGAAGCGATAACCAAACCTACCAATCCCGAGGGTAGCAACAGCAAGGTCAGCTCACCATAAGATTGGCTGGGATCTGCCAAATCCGGTAGTAGGACAGGTGCTGCCCACATCGGAAAAAAGAGGATCAAAGGCCAAAACAGGTACAGCCATCCGGATAATTTAGCGGCTTTCACTACCTGCTGTTCAGATGGACTCGAAATATATCTCGTAGCCAGGTTCCATTGTCCACCGTTATAAGATAGAAAGTTGATGAAAAGAAAAGCTAAAGCAAATCCAACAGTATAAGGTTCATTGAAAACTTGACTATTTCCCTCAGGTAGATCTTGCCAAAGGCTAGAAAGGGTAGATAGCCCATCAAGATGCATGAGTACAGCGATAAACATCACCACTCCCGCCAATAGTTGAACGATAAATTGGGCGAAATCCGTGATGACGACCGCCCATAGCCCGCCAAAGGTGATATAAAGCAGGGAAATTCCTCCAGAGACCAAAATTCCTACAGGCAGGCTGATTCCGGTAAATACATTCAATAATATGGCAATGGATGCCCACTTGGCACCTATGTCGAATAGTTTGAGCAATACGCCTGACCAGGCCATCAGTTGCTGGGTAAAGAGATTGTACCTGTTTTTTAAAAACTCCAAAGGAGATTGGATATGGAAAACTTTCCTCAATTTCATCCAAAGCACTGGGAATTTTTTGGCGCTCACCAGGATGCCGATACCAATGGTGAATGCCCACCAGAAATAAACCGATATGCCATGGGTATAGGCCAAAGCCGCATAAGCCACAAATACTGCTCCGCTGTAGCCGGAGACGTGGTGGGAAATTCCGGACAGCCACCATGGAAGATTTCCTCCTGCCACGAAATAATCTTCTGAATTTTTATTTCTGAAATAGGCATAGACACCAATTGCCAGCATGAGTAAAAAAAACAGGCCGATGATGAACAGGTCTAGTGTGTTAAGCTTCATGAGGCTACAGGATTGCTAAACACTCGGTTCCCATCCAGGTTCATATTCCCTTGACCAGTATTGCTGAGCTTCAGGGTTGTTAAGGATGTGGCCTGTTTTGGTATCTATATCCAATGATTGGCCTACACGTTGGGCGATATTTCCCAATTGTACCAAAAGGGTACTGGTCTGTCCTCCATAAATGTCTGCGGCCAAAGGGGTTCCTTTTCGGATCGCATCAAACATGTTTTGGATATGGATGCTATCCAATTCATGGGTAGGATCCGAAAGGTTCCTGGGATCCACAGGTCTATCATATTTTACTTCCTTGACCACTTTATTTTGGCGGTCCAAAATGCTGTAATTATTTCCCCCATCAATTTTGATGGCACCTTCTTCACCATAAAATATTACCCCAACACTGGATCCTTCGACATTCAGTCCATTGCAGCTCCTTCCTTCCCAAGTAATAAGGCTTTTGTTTTCAAATTCCAGGTTAATAATCTGGGTGTCTGGTGTCTCCCAATCATCTTGATAGTGGTAGCGTCCTCCGGCCGAACTCACTTTGGTTGGGTAATCTACCTGCAAACCCCATCGGGCCAGATCTACCATATGGGTGCCATTGTTCAATGCTTCTCCAGTTCCCCAGTTCCAGAACCAATGCCAATTGTAATGGATGATATTGTCACGATAATCCTCTCTTGGTGCCGGGCCCTGCCATAAGTCATAATCCAGATGTTGTGGAACAGGTACTTTTTTTCCGATACCAATGGGTGCTCTGTTATTGCTATACCAGGTTTTTGCCATATAGGGTCTGCCGATAATCCCTGCATGCAGCTCTTTGATGGCTTCTACCACATGGGGCCAGGACCTTCGCTGATTTCCCATTTGGATGATTCTTTTGTATTTATCAGTGGCTTGAAGCAACAATTCTCCTTCATTCGGATTGTGGCTGGCAGGTTTTTCCAGATAAACATCCTTTCCCGCTTTGCAGGCCAAGATGGCCGCAGGTGCATGCCAATGGTCCGGGGCTGCAACAACCAAAACATCCAGTTCTTTGTCGTCCAAACTTTTTCTGAAATCAGGTGTGTCTTTTGGTCTATTTTGCTGAACATCAGAAACAGCTGCTATGCATTTTTCTGCAGCATGTTTATCCACCTCACAGATATGGAGTACTTCTGCATTTTGCTGTGAAGCAAAGTTCAAAGCCAAGGCCAGCCCCCTGCTGTTCACACCCATCACAGCTACTTTGATCCGCTCATTGGCACCTAAAATATTGCGGTAACTTTTTGCACCAAAGGTAGGTAAAACGCCTCCCAGGCTTAAGGCTGCTGAGGCAGTCAAGGATTTCTTGATGAATCCTCTTCTGGAGTCTTTTGGGTTTTTCATAATGCTAGGAAAACTTGTCTGTCAAGGTCAGGAGAATGATTAGACCCTGTTAATCCTTGAATATATCAATTTGTTGAATTGAATAATGAAAAATTTTGTTAATCGGGTTTATGTTGGTTTAAAAATTCGGATTAGTGATTGTTTTTCGGAATATCTCCTTTGGTGTAATTCATTTTTGATTTCCACTTTTCAAGCCTTAAATTTCTATGTGATGCTTAAATTAGCCACATGCTCTTTTGATTCCCCAAGTCAATAGAGAAAAAGGTGTTAAATTAACTTCCTTATGAACCAAAGAAGAAATTTCCTGAAATCGACTGGAGTGGCCATTGTAGGCACTGCTGTTTTACCCATGTCATTTTCTGTCCATCCTGCGAAGGCGTCCCTTGACCGGGTTTTGAAGGTAGGACTTATAGGATGTGGTGGCCGTGGGACAGGTGCGGCAGCACAGGCTTTAAAGGCTGACCCTGATGCCATATTGACCTGCATGGCAGATATTTTTCCTGATTACCTGGAAGAATCTTACAATAGCCTTATGATGGTCAATCCAAATCAGGTCAAAGTAGATAAGGCCCATCAGTTTATCGGTTTTGATGCTTACAGGAAGGTCTTGGACTCCGATGTGGATGTGGCCATTTTGACTACTCCTCCTGCTTTTAGGCCAAATCATTTTACTGAAGCAGTCGCTGCAGGGAAGCATGTGTTCTGTGAGAAACCGGTTGCGGTAGATGCACCAGGCGTCAGGGCGGTATTAGAAGCAGCCAAAAAAGCTAAGGAAAAAGGATTGTCTGTGGTTTCCGGGTTTACTTATCGCTATGATTTTCCCAAAAGAGCCCTTTTTGAAAAAATCGATCAAGGGGATATTGGGGAGGTGAGGTCTATTATGACGGTGAGAAACGGTGGAGGACTTTGGTACAAGGAAAGAAAGCCTAACTGGACAGAAATGGAATACCAATTGAGGAATTGGTATTATTATGATTGGTTGTCGGGAGATTATATTGTGGAAATGATGGTGCACAGCTTGGACTTGATGTCTTGGGCACTTGGAGGACAATTGCCGGTCAGGGTTACAGGGACAGGCGGCAGACAATCAAGGACAGAAGCAAAGTGGGGCAATATCTATGATCATTTTGCTATAGAATACGAATACCCCAAAGGCGTCAAGGGGGTACATTTTAGCAGACAGCAGCAGGGTAGTTCCAATACCAACCGGGCAGAGATTGTGGGAAGAGAAGGGGATGCGCTTATTGATATTGGCAGACAAACCCATCTAATCAGCGGTCGAAATTCGTGGAGTTATGAAGGAGAAAAAAATAATCCCTATGAAACACAGCACGAGGAATTATTCGCAGCTATACGGGCAGGAAAGCCAATCAATGAAGGAGAGTTAATGGCAAATAGTACTATGCTGGCTATCATTGGAAGAATGGCGGCCTACAGTGGACAGACGATTTCTTGGGATGATGCCATGAAGTCTAACCTGACCCTAGGGCCAAAAATGGAGGATTATGATTGGAATTTGGTTTGGCCGGTCCCTCCTGTGGCAGTCCCTGGGGTCACAAAAGTTTTGTAATGATATTTAATCCAAGCAGTAGATATGAGAAAAGCGATTTTGATTGGGTTTTTGCTTGCTTTCGTGTTTCAAAGCAATGCCCAGGAATATTTATTTGAGTTTGGTACAGTAAGGGGCTTGGATGCTTTGGTGGCATCGGAAACTCCCGTAGAATCTCCAATCAAGTGGTTTGATGTCAATACTGGAAAAGATTCTTGGTATTTTGAAGAGGAAGAACTGGTGTGTAAGGGTTTGCCTATAGGTGTCATTCGTTCAGAAAAGCAATACCAAAACTTCATCATGCACATCGAGTGGAAGCACATGGAAGCAGGTGGGAACTCAGGTACATTTGTCTGGAGCAGTGCTGTACCAGGAGAAAATAGGCTCCCCGATGGGGTGGAAGTACAGATGTTGGAATTGGATTGGGTGAATCAAAATAAGAAAGAAGGAGTGTTACCTCCCATCGCCTATGTGCATGGCGAATTGTTTGGGGTCGGGGGAGTAGAAACTGTTCCTGACAATCCAAGGGGAACTAGAAGTAAATCGATTGAAAACCGCTGTTTGGGGAAGGGGGAGTGGAATACCTATATGGTTGTCTGTGTGGATGGGGTCATCAAACTTTCTGTTAATGGTAAATTTGTCAATGGAATCAGTCAGTCTACCCAAAGAAAAGGGTATATCTGTTTGGAATCGGAAGGAGCACCAATCCATTTCAGAAACCTTAGGATTACAGAATTGCCCCCTGGAGTTATTTCAGAGGAGCAAATTGCACCGCTACTGAACTAAGGAAAACGGGAAGTTAAACCCGGGTAAGTTTAATAGGATAGGTCTTATTTGCATTCCACTGGCAGACGTAAATGTTCTCGTCCTGATCTATGCAGACGTCGTGGCAGTGCTTGAAAATAGTCTCTTGTTGTACCATAAGCTGCAGTTCACCATCCAGGTATCTAGGAGCCGTTCCTCCAGGATTGGAAACCACCTTGTCATTTTCATCCAGTATGGTGACAAAACCCGAATTATCCATTTGTTCGAGGTATTTTTTCCTGGACCAGCACACACCTGCATAGAGGTTTTTACCGTGAATCACCGGTCTACAGACAAATGCCCCAGGTAGAAAAATAGTCTCCAAATACTCCCCCTCCATGGTAAACCTTTTGAAGGAATTATGCCCCCTTGATGTACAGAGTAAAGTGGGATCAGCTTCTTTTCTTTGATCCACTGCTATTCCGTGCACTGTTTTAAATTGATGGTCTTCGTGTCCATCACCTCCAAATTTTCTAATAAAGTTCCCTTTTGCGTCATATTGAAGGACAAATTGGGAGCCATAACCATCTGTAACGTAAAGGTCCCCATTAGGAGCTACTGCCGTTTCTGTAGGGGTATAGCGCATCCCTTCAGCATAAATTCCTTGACTGACTGGGTTAGGGATTTCAGTAATTATTTTTCCATTTAAGTCTGTCTTGATGACCCTGCCGCCATTGTCTACAATCCAGAGAAATTCTTCTCCGCCTTCATCGCATAAAGAAAGCCCATGGGCCGCAGGAAGGTTTAGGGTCCAAGAACCAAGGATTTTTCCCGATTGGTCATAGGTCAGGATATTGTTTTTAGGTTCGTCTGTGACCATGAATAGGCGTCCTTTTTTATCCATCACCATTTCATGGCAATTATTCACGGGGAACTTATTGGGATCTAGATCGCCCCAATTTAGATCCACTTTGTAGGTGAAATCACCATGACCAATGATGGTGTCTTTTTTTAGTTGGAAGGCTGAAAGGGAAAAGGTGCTCATGGCTAAACCCGAAAGGGCGGTTTGTTTAAGGAAATCTCTCCGATTGATGGTTGTCATGGTGATTTTTGGAAATTCAAAACAAAATATCTAAAAAAAACAGCATAGTAAAATACCATTTGTAAAAAATACTTATTGATAGAAGAAGGATTTTCATTAATTTCAAAATCAAACCCAATAAAAACCTATGAAAAGTATTAAAGAAATTTTGAGTTTGGGCTTAATGATGTTGTTGTCAGGTTCTCTAATGGCCCAAGAGATCGCCCTGCAACTTTATTCCTTAAGGAATGAAATGCGGGAGGATATGAAAGGTTCTCACCAATTGGTAGCCGATTGGGGAATCAAATACCTGGAAGGTGGAGGTACTTATGGAATGGAGTTAGAGGAATACAAAGCCTTTATTTCAGGACTTGGGCTTTCAGTGATTGGAGTTGGAGCGGACTTTAAATTGTTACAGGAAAACCCCCAGGCCATCATAGACAATGCTAAAGCTTATGGAGCTAAATATGCTACCTGTTTTTGGATTCCTCATGAGAATGGCAATTTCAGCATCAAAGAAACCCAAGAAGCCATTAAAGTATTCAATGAAGCTGGGAAAATCTTGAAAGATGCTGGGATCACCCTTTGTTATCACCCTCATGGTTACGAGTTTAAGCCACATGGTAAAGGCGTGCTATTCGATGAGCTTTTAAAAAATTCAAAAAATTACGCCTTTAATATGGATGTTTATTGGGTGCAGATGGGGGGAGGAGATCCCTTGGCCATTATGAAGAAGTATCCAAAAAAATTCCCTTTGTTGCATTTAAAGGACAGGGCACATGGCACACCGGGAAGTTCTGACGGAAGAGGGGATGTAGAAACCAATGTGGTACTAGGAACCGGTGACGTGGATATACGCGGTTTGATCAAGCAGGCCAAAAAAGTAGGTACTGAGTATTTGATTATCGAGGATGAATCCTCTAGATCTGTGCAGCAAATTCCTCAAAGTGTTGCCTTTATCAAGCAGGTCTTGTCTGAAAAATAAATAATGGATTAACCATTTCTAAACCTCCGGCGATGGAGGTTTTTTTATTGGATTTTTTTGCTGGTACTTTTTGTTTTACCTTTGCAGTCCAAAAAAACAAAAGCGGTTCAATCACCCGCTCCAACAAAAATTGAGATGGATAAGAAACAAAAAATCGAAGAAGGCTTGATGCTTCCTGTCATGGAAGCTTTTTATACCGTTCAAGGAGAAGGTATGCATGCCGGAAATCCGGCATATTTTATAAGGTTAGGCGGTTGTGATGTGGGATGTGTATGGTGCGATGTCAAGGAGTCTTGGGAAGCTGATAAATGGCCGGTTTTAGCCATTGAAGAAATCGTTGGTAAAGCCCTTGTTTACCCAGGAAAAATGGTGGTCATTACAGGAGGAGAGCCTTTGATGTACAAACTTGGTCCACTTACTGCGTTACTTAAGGAAAGAGGTTTTACTACACATATCGAAACTTCCGGAGCACATCCTTTTTCAGGGAATTTCGATTGGGTATGTTTTTCTCCCAAAAAATTCAAAGCTCCCCATCCTTCCATATATGATCATGCTGATGAATTAAAAGTCGTTATTTATCACAAATCAGATTTTGATTTTGCAGAAAAACATGCCGCTTTAGTGAATAAAGCCTGTAAAAAGCTCATTCAACCGGAATGGAGCAAGTCCTCTCAGATGCTGCAAAGCATTATAAATTATGTTAAAAACCATCCAGATTGGAAAATTTCCCTTCAAACTCATAAATTTATGGACATTCCATAAAGACATGAGAATTGCCCTGCTTCTTTTTTGCTTGATTTCCAGTGTTACGGTAACCCTGGGACAGACCTATTCTATCATAGATTCAAGGGCGATCAAGTTACATGAGCAGGGTGATGAATTAGTAAAAAACCGCTTATATGACGAAGCAATTGAAAAATATAAGGCTTCAATTCAACGCGAAGCAAGCTTTTTAGAATCATATATCAAATGGGGTAGGGTACTATTGACAAGAGGAAACCCAATTGAAGCTTTAGAAGTAGTAAGTAAGGGTGAGGCGAGGGCTACAAAAGCCTCTGACCGAATAAAGGGGGATTTTTCTTGGCTTAAATTATATCTTTTTTTAAGTATTGGAGAATTTGAAAAGGCAATTCAAGAATTTGATAATGCTAATAATTTACTAGATAGTTCTTTCAAACAAACACCTGATTACTTTCAAATTAAATCCAAAATTGAATTCATTTCCAATCAATTGAAAAAAAGACTATTCATTGAGAAAGAAAGGTTGCCTGACCCTATCAATGCCTTTAATCTACAATATTTTCCTGTTTTAACAGCAGATAGTAAGAAATTGCTCTTTACAAAAAGGGATGGAATTGAACAGCATTTGACAGAAGATATCTTTGTTTCTTTTTACGATGAAGAATTGGGCTGGTCAAAGCCTTCAGGCATCTCAGATAAAATAAATACCCACTATAATGAAGGTACATGTACTATTTCGGCAGATGGCAATATTCTGATCTATACCTCCTGTGATGCTCCGGATTCTTTTGGCAGTTGTGACCTATATGTAGCTTATAAAGTAAATGGTCAATGGCAGCGCTCCCAAAATATGGGAAAGAATGTCAATTCGAGATCTTGGGATTCCCAGCCCTCCCTGTCAGCAGATGGTAGGATTTTGTTTTTTTCATCCAACCGAAGAGGAGGGTATGGCGGCAATGATATTTGGTATTCCCTGAGGCTGCCCGATGGCTCCTGGTCAGAAGCAAAAAATTTAGGCCCTGTCATCAATACCCCCAAAGATGAAGTTTCTCCTTTCATTTACTTCAACAATGAAATTCTTTTCTTTGCTTCCAACGGACATGAAGGATTTGGCGGGATGGATATTTTTGTTTCACGGGTAGTGAATGGTGAGTTTTCAACTCCGGAAAATCTAGGGTACCCTATAAATGATCATCAGGACCAATTTTCACTTTTTATTACTGCTCAAAGAGATTTTGCATATTACACAGAGAGTTATTTCAAAGGCGGAAAGGTGGAAAGGTCTTTATTGTATCGGTTTAAATTCCCTGATGATATCGCTTTAGGCGAAAAACTGGTTGTTTCACAAGGCAAAGTGCTAAATAGCAAAACAGGACTACCGATTGATGCCAAGCTGTCTTTGGTAAGCCTGAGCAATGACAGTACGCTTTATGAGTTTCGCTCAGATGGGAAAACAGGCGAATTCATGATGATTTATCCTGACCGATCATTTTCTGGGCTATATGTTGAAAAAAAGGGGTATCTCCCCAAAATTTATAATGTTGAGCGGGACAATTTAAAGGATCAGGAAAACCTGGAGATTTCTTTAACACCGATAGCTGCAGGTGAAGCCTTCGTTTTCGAAAACATATTTTTTGATTTTGATAAGGATGAGTTGAGACAGGAGTCCATGAGTTCCCTTCTACGCTTATTGGAGTTTTTGAAGGAGAATCCACAGGTGAATATCCTCATCACAGGCCATACCGATAATGTAGGAACGACTACTTACAACCAAATCCTCAGTCAAAGACGTGCGGAAAGTGTCAGGCAGTTTCTATTATCCAAAGGAATTCCAGAAGCCCGATTGTTATCCGAAGGTAAGGGAGATCAGGAACCAATACGACCCAATGATACGGCAGAGAACAGGGCATTGAATAGACGAATAACCATATCAATTTTGTAGTTGGGGAAAAAAATTAAATTTTTTTAAAATTTTTTAACTGATGTTAAATTATTGTTACGAGAATTAAGGGGTACGTTTTTGTATTGTGAATTATTAGGTTAGCTTGAATAAGATTTTTTAAGAGGTCTAAATTTCGAAATTTTTTATTTTATAAAGATAGTTTATAGATTCTATAAGAATATTTAATCCCTTGTAAATCAAGGACTTTGTTGTTATCATTCGAAGTTGAATTACTAGTTTAAATCCTTAAATATGAAGAAAGTTTTATTAGTTGTCGCGTTGATGACGATGACTGTAGTGTCATTGTTTGCGCAAAGTAGGACGATCTCTGGGAAGGTAACCTCACCGGATGAACCGGATGGGATCCCAGGGGTAAACGTCGTTGTAAAAGGGACCACGATCGGTACAGTTACCGATTTTGATGGTAATTACAGCCTTTCTGTACCAGATGACAGAAATGTGCTGACTTACAGCTTTGTAGGCTTTTTGACAAGAGAAATGACCATCGGGAATAATTCGGTCATTGATGTTGTCATGCAGCCTGATTTAAAGACCTTAGGTGAAGTGGTGGTAGTGGGTTATGGTACCCAGGAGAGAAGAGATATCACCGGTTCTGTTACTTCAATTGATAACAGGGCCATTGAAAACTTGGTGACGCCTTCTTTTGAATCCCAATTGGCGGGCCGTGCTCCAGGCGTCCAAATTACTACACCAAATGGAACTTTAGGTGCAGCGCCAATCATCAGGGTAAGGGGTGTTAACTCTATCACAGGTAGCGCCAGCCCCTTGATCGTTATTGATGGTATTCCGGTAGTAGATGCGGACAGGTCTGCTGTTAATGCTTCCAACCCATTGGCGAATATCAACCCAGCGGACATTGAGTCTTTTGAAGTGTTGAAAGATGGCTCAGCAACTGCCATCTTCGGTTCAAGGGCAGCCAATGGTGTGATATTGATTACCACCAAAAGAGGTTCTTCCGGTAAGGCTCAGGTTAATTATAACACGGCGATTGGTTTCAATGAAGCGCAAAACCGTTTTGATCTTTTGAATGGTGATGATTTTGTCACCATTGCAAATGAAAGAAGAGCGAATGCCAACCAGTCACCATTGGCCAATCCTTCAGGAATCAATACTGATTGGCAGGATCTGATCCTGAGAAGAGGATTTACCCAGCAGCATAACCTTTCCATTTCCGGTGGTTCTGATGCAACCAAATATTTCTTCTCCATGGGCTTTACAGAGCAGGAATCTGCTTTGGATGTGAACGATTTGAGAAGATATACTTTCAGAGCCAATGTGGATCACAGCGTATCCAAAGCCTTCAGAATAGGTACATCACTTAACTATTCTTTCACTGAAATCAATGGATTAAACCAGGGAGAAAACTCTCTTTCAGGTGTGATGTTAAATGCTTCTAGGGCATTGCCAAATGTTTCTCCTTTTGATCCTGATAATATCGCCTTTGATGGTTTTAATGTAACTCCTGACGGTAGAACAACTGGTCTGGGTGCAAACCTTGCAGGTCCGGACAACAACCTGCCGAATATAGGTTTTGTATTGGCCAACAATATCTTTAGAAACCGTGTACATAGAATTTTAGGTAACACTTATGGAGAAGTGGATATTGTTAAAGGATTGACTGCCAGGTCAATGATCGGTGTTGACTTGACCATGGCAGAGGATTTTCAATCCTTGGATCCAAGACATGGAGATGGTCAAAGTGTGAACGGTTCTGTTTTTATGGGTTATAACCCGGTGACGAGATGGAACTGGCAGAATACCTTGAACTATCAGACGATTATAGCGGATGACCATACATTGAATGTTACCTTAGGTATGGAATATCAGTATGATAAGTTTTATAATTTTAGTGGTTCAGGGAATGATTTTTCGGATGATTTCTTTAGAAGAGACAACTTGATTACAGGTTCTTTCAATAACCAGTTTTCTGGAGGTGGATTTGCGGAGCGTGGATTTGATTCTTATTTCAGCAGGATCAATTATGGATATAAAGGAAAATACCTGCTTTCCTTTACTGTAAGGAATGACGGCATTTCAGACCTGGCCAGGGAAAATCAAAGAGGTACCTTTTTTGGTGGTTCCGTGGGATGGAGGATTTCTGATGAAGGTTTCTTCAATTCCAACTTAATCTCTGACTTTAAAGTAAGGGCCTCTTATGCGGAAGTAGGAAATACTGAAATCGGAACTTTTGCGGCTTTTGGTGGATTTAACCCTGTTTTGGGTGGTGCAGGCGCTGGTTTGGGTTATAATAGAATAGCCAATAGGGGTTTGCTTTGGGAGACATCTAAAAAGTTAAATGCCGGTATTGACATGACCATCGGCAAAGTAACATTGGCAGCAGACGTTTTCAGAAACAATGTGGATGGCTTAATCCTGAGCGCACCTACCATTCCTTCTTTGGGTGTTCCTGGTAACTCTATTAATCAAAACATAGGTAGCATGTTCAATGAGGGTATAGAACTTCGTGTGCTGACCAATGTGATCAACAGAGGCAATTTCTCTTGGAACACGGACTTTAATTTCTCTCTCATTCGCAATGAGGTAACCAATCTGGTGCAGCCTATTGTGGGTACCTATAACAGAACTGTTGAGGGCGGACCAATTGCCCAGCTTTATGGAGTAAGATGGGCCGGTGTTAACCCAAACAACGGTAATCCAATGTATTTCAATGGAGATAATATCGTTCAGTTTAATCTTGTTCCCGGAGCGACAGGATGGAGAGCTTTTGATCCTGCCAACCCATCTGATGTATCCGTTGGGGCGACAGCACCAACCCAAGATTTCTTAGGCAATACCTTACCTACCTGGTTTGGTGGTTGGAACAATACCTTCAATTATGGTAACTGGGATTTGGAAATCTTCTTAAGATTTTCAGGTGGCAACTTTATCATGAACGAGACCATGAGAGGTCAGTTAGGACAAGGTTTCTCCAATAACCATGCAAGTGTTTTGAACAGATGGACAGAGTCAGGCCAACAGACTGACATTCCAAAGCAATTTACTGGGTCTGATGCTGTCATGTGGCAGACAGGTACTTCTAACTCCAGATTTGTGGAAAGAGGGGATTTCTTGAGGGTTCAGAATATTGTATTGGGTTACACAGTTCCTTCAGCTGTTTTGCAGAATGCTTTCAATGGTGCTATTAGCAGTGCAAGGTTCTTTGCACAGGCTCAGAATCCATTCATATTTACCGCTTACTCCGGTTTAGATCCAGAAGCAAACGTATTTGCTGGTCAGCTAAACTTCGGTGTGGACTGGAATGTGACGCCAATCTTCAGGACCTTCTCAGTTGGTCTTAATGTAGGGTTTTAATGCGCATCAAAAATTGTAATCGAGATGAAAAGAATAAATTTCAAAAATATAAAGCTGGCTATCGCCGCCATAGTAACAGTGGGTGTTACCAGTTCATGTGATGTAACGGACCTTAGCCCTGCTAACCTGATTCCAGATTCAGAAGCTTTTGCTACAGCGGCAAGGGTAGAGTCTGTGGTTTTGGGTGTGTACGAATCTGCCCAGCAGGGATTTTATTTGGGTTCAGCAGGTCAAGCGGGAAGGGGGTACCCATTTGGTGCGGCCAATACCCAGCAGGGTGATATGCGTGGGGAAGACATGTACAATGATCAGCTGTTTTATGAGGTGACTTATGTGGCCAACCATACGCCATTTAGTGCCAATAACAATGGAATGTGGATTTCCATTTACAGGATGGTCAACAGGGCCAATATTGTATTGGAAAACTTGGAAACTGCACTTCAGGACGGGGTGATAACCCAAGAACAAAGAGATGTATTAAGGGGCGAGATGTTGTTCTTGAGAGCACTTGGTCATCATGAGCTTTTGGTGCATTTTGCTATTCCTTACATGGATAATCCGGGTGCGCTTGGTGTTCCTTACAGAAAAGTGGCTATCAATGATGTGCCATTGGTGGTTGAAAATGAATCAGTTGGAAGAACTACTGTAGCAGAGGATTATGCACAGCTTTTGGCAGATTTGAATGAAGCGGAAGGGCTATTGCCACTTGACCGTAATTTCTCCAGGGCGAGGAGAGGAGCGGTCATCGGTCTAAAATCCCGCATCATGCTACACATGGGTAACTGGCAAGGGGTGTTGGATGAGTATAACAAACTTACCGGTACTTATTCCCTGACTGATAGCCCTGTTACACCGTTCAGAACAGTAAATAGTACTGAGAATATCTTTTCTTTTGTACATACACCAGAGTCAAATGCCGGTGTAAATGGTGCACTTCCTTCCATGTATGGAAATCCTGCAAGGGGGGGAAGAGGTCTGGTAAAAGTAAGTCCATTAATTTGGAGATCTGATTTCTGGCATCCCGAAGACCTTAGGAGATCTGAATTGACTGACAGAAATGCCGGCGGAATCTACTCATTTAAATATACAGATGTAGTGACCAGAACTGATCCTAATCCTATTTTGAGATTTGCGGAAGTGGTATTGAATGCTGCAGAAGCACATGCACGATTGGGTAATTCAGCACAGGCTATTGAACTGTTGAATTCGGTAAGAGATAGGGCCTTGCCTGCTTCTGTTCCATCATTCACTGCTGGGGATTTTGCAGGTAGTGAGGCTTTGTTGACTGCTATTTTCAATGAAAGAAGGATTGAATTCCTGGCAGAGGGTAGAAGATGGGCCGATATCCACAGGCTATCAGGAGAAGGTTTGATGGATGGAATTCCTGTAAAAGCCACTTCGAGATCAATCACCAGTTTGGATTTCTATACCACAGATAGAGAAATTCCAACTGACCATGCGTTGCCTTATACCGACACAAGGTTTATTTGGCCTATTCCACAAGAAGAAATACTGAATAACAGTACTGCACCAATACAGCAGAATCCTGGTTATTAAGCATGATTTGACAAAAAGGCTTCCTCATCAAGGGGAAGCTTTTTTATTTTTTTGAAGTTTACCAGTTCAGTATGCTGAGGACTGATTTGAAGTCGTAAAAAGAAAAACTGTATACGAAAAATAAAAAATTAGATTTGAAATAAAATTTTGTTTTATATAGAATGATTTTAATTGATGTGGTTCAAATTCTAAAATCAACAAATTTTATTTAATAATATTTTATTTTCATATTTTTTTATAATTTTATATCGAATAAAGTATCCCAAAATACTTATTCGTTAGCTACATAAAATATTTTTCTGTGAATTTTAAGATTCACATTGAATTGCATAGATGATGCCAAATAGGACCGATATGAAGATATTTTTATCTTTAACCTTTATGTTGTTGCTTTTTGCAGCACTGCCAACTTTTGGGCAGTCAAAGGTAGTCACAGGTCAGGTTTTTTCTAAAAAAGACAATAAACCTATTACTGGAGCCTCTGTTATTTTAAAAGGGACTGCTGTTGGTACAGCCTCTGATATACAAGGAAGATACAAGCTGCGTGTTGAAAGAGAAGAGTTCACACTTATTTTTAGTTATATAGGCTACCAGCCGCAGGAAGTATCTTTCTACGATGATGACCAAGTAGACGTTTATTTAATACCTCTTGAAGGCGCTGAGGAAGCTTTTGGTCCTGTAGTTCAGCCACAGGAAATTCCAAAAAGGGAGAAAAGTGAAGCAGATCTAATTGATAATGTACCGTTCCAGTCTTTTGACCGAGCGCTTCAGGGAAGAGTGCCCGGTCTTCTAATTACTTCTGTAAACGGAATTCCAGGGGGACTTATCAATGCACGAATTCGAGGTGTAGGGTCGATTTTTGCAGGGAATGATCCCTTGTATATTGTTGATGGTGTTTTAATCAATAGTGAATCTATTTCAGGCTTTACCCATGCCAATCCATTGGCCTTTTTGAATCCTAATGAAATTGCCTCAATAGAAGTCTTAAGAGATGCTGCTTCTACAGCCATTTATGGCAACCAAGGGGCAAATGGAGTTGTTTTAGTGACGACTAAAAAGGGGAAAATTGGAAGAACCAGGGTAGGATTGAATGCATACGCTGGAGAAATAATGCCAATTAAACTTTTTGACCTGCTTGATGGACCACAGTGGTTTGCGCTTAGAAGAGATGCTTTTAGAAACTCAGATGCAACGAATCCTGAGGCAAGGGCTTTGGCAAATATGGGTGCATTGCCTCAAAATTGGAATGAACTCAGTCCGGAAGCCTTAGAGGAAATTGGTTTGTCTTTACCAAGTTATGATTGGCAAGGACAAATGATTGGGAGGAGTATGGTTCAGAATTATGAATTGAATGTATCGGGTGGCACTGAAACCACTTCTTATTATTTAGCTGGATCCTATCATTTTAGTGGTTCTACTTTTGACCCAGTTGACTTCGAAAGAGGTACACTGAGGGCTTCCATAAGCCAAAAGATTGGAGATAAGATAAGTTTGGAAACCAATGTCAATCTGGCCAGCATAGGGCAAAACATACCATTCGCCACTGAGGGGCAATTTTTGGGCAATCCTGCTTTTGCCTCGTCAATGATTCTAAGACATAATCCCATTTTTAATGATGATGGTTCTTTTAATGAACAAATAGGTGGGCTTTCAAGTCAAAATGTGGCCCTTGTCAATGAATTTAATTCAGGAAAGACCACAAGCAGATATGGAATTGGTAACCTTGTTCTGAATTACCAAATCACTGATGAAATCAAATACAGAGGGTCCCTGGGGGCGGATTACAGGGATCAAGATGAGTTTCGGTTCAGAGATCCAAGAACGCCAGATGGCAGGGATGTGGATGGTAGAAACTCTGTGGGGACAAGGCAGCTTAGGAGATGGATGAACCTCCATACTATTAATTGGAGTAAAAAAATTGAGGATAACTTTTTATCTGTTTATGTAGGATATGAGTATTTGTCTGAAGATAGAGATGCGGTAGTTTCGGAGACCATAGGAATTAGTACTCCTGGATTAAATAATTTGATTCCAGGATCAACCTTGGTTTTTAGTGATACTTTATGGACAGGATACAGAAGGCAAGGCGCCTTTATAGGCTCTAATTATGAGTTTCAAGAAAAATACCATATTCATATTGGGGTCAGGTTTGATGGATCTTCAAGGTTTGGAGCCAACTATCGTTATGGTTTGTTTCCATTTGCGAAAGTTGCTTGGGATATATCCAAGGAAGATTTTTTGAATGAAGGCAGTGGCTTATCCCAACTTAAATTGCGGGCCTCTTGGGGCAGGTCAGGGAATGATCAAATTGGAGATTTTGGAGCCTTTGGTTTTTATGGCGAAGGAAATACTTATGCCGGACAGCAGGGAATTAGAATAAGAGCCTTTGATAATGCCAATTTGCGTTGGGAAACCAATCAAACCATAAATTTTGGATTGGATTTTGGGTTTTGGCAAAATCGATTGTCCGGTAGTATCGATGTCTTTGAGAGGAGGACTAGAGATTTATTGTTGGATTTTCCGGTTTTGTTGAATACTGGAACGGATCGATTCCTAAGGAATGCCGGGCTTTTGAGAAATAGAGGAATAGAGTTGGAATTGAATTCGCTCAATTTACAGCGAGGCAGTTTTTCTTGGGCCACAACAATTATTTTTAGTTTTATTGAAAATGAAGTTCTTTCATTGTATGATGGCTTACAAGCTATTCCGGAAAACCCAAGATGGGCGGTGGGTCAGCCTGTCGGAAATCCAGCCTTCCAAGGTCAGGCATCTCCTGGTGCTTGGTTTCTCGCGGAATATGCAGGTGTAAATCCGGCTACAGGTAGACCGATGTGGTTTGATGTCAACGGGAATTATACCTACTTGCCAACGGATGAGGACAGGGTTTATTTTGGGTCCAATTTTCCACCTTATTTTGGTGGGTTTAATAATACATTTAGGTGGGGAGGATTTGAACTGTCAACTTTATTTACATATCAATTTGGAGCGGTTGTTTCAGATGGCCAATATGGATTTTTAAGAGACAATGGTAATAGATTTACTTTCAATGCGCTCAGTGAGGTTAACGATAGGGCTTGGAGGGCACCTGGGGATATGACTGATATACCCAGAGATTTTGCATTGAGTGGTGGTGATGCGGCTAGAAGTAGAATTAGAAATTTTGGCACGGCGCCTTTGCTGTTTTCGGATTTTATTAGACTTTCTGAAGTAAAGTTTGCCTATGTCTTCAAACCAAGCTTTTTAAATAGTATGGGGCTTCAACAGGCAAGCATTTATGCTCAAGGTGTTAATTTGTGGACTTTCTCTAATTATCCAGGATATGATCCGGAATTTATGGGGTCCGGTACCGGTCATATTCCTGTCCATAAAAGTTATATTTTCGGCATCCAATTAGGTTTTTAATGGTAAATCAATGACGTATAAAGTTTTATTAAAGAAAATATTGGGTTTACTTTGGATAGTAGTTTTTTATTCATTGCTTTCAGCTTGCAGTTTGGAGCTTGAACCAAGAGATTTACAGCGCTTAGATATCACATTGAATAGTCCGGAAAATATTGATGCAAGTATTATTTCGGTATATGCCAATTTTCGTTCAGTTAATCACTATGGCAGAGATATGTTTGCTACAGCGGACGCCTTGGCTGATGTCTCTTTAGTAACAGCTAATTCAGGTAGGTTTGTCAGTGAAAACAGGAATTTTCCAGGAGCGCATTTTGCAGTAGGTTTTTGGGAAAATGGCTATATATCGATTGAAGAGTTAAATAGGATACTTTTTCAGGTCGCTCAGGGTGTTGAAGGGGCAAGCGAAGTTCAATTAAGGACTTGGGAAGGAGAAGCGAAGTTTCTAAGGGCACTTTTGATTTTTGATCTGGCAAAGGTTTATACTTATATCCCTACTGCGATTTACCAGGAAGGTTTAGTTGATCAGGGTGGCATCCCTATGCCGTTACAGCCAAAGTTCAGCCTTGATGAGATTTTTTTCAATCAGGAACCAAGAGCTAGTATCGAGCAAAACTATATTCAGATTAAGCAGGATTTATTGGAAGCCATAGACCTACTTGAAGACGCCGGAAGAAGCGCCCCCCAATTTGCGTCCCAAAGCGCTGCCTATGCGCTTTTATCCCGGGTAGCACTTTATAGTGGAGATTGGGAATTAGCATTAAATGCTTCAACTTCTGCTTTAAATACAACGACAGCCCAATTGTTAGGTGGGGAGGCTTATGTAAATGCATGGAGTGCCCAGGTCCATCCTGAGTCAATATTTGAAATTCGTTTCCATAATGAATCAGAAGGTTTGGGCAGTATTTCTTCTATCCAATCTGCCTTTACCACTATTTTAGACAAGAGAGAAAAGAACAGACTTGGTGGTTGGGGTGATTTGGTGCCAAGCCCTAAAATTCTTGCATTTTTTGGTTTAAGGATTGTTCAGCTCGGCAATCCGGCTGCCAATAACAATAATTGGGGTGTATTGCGTAATGAAGATATTCGGGCAAAATTATACACAACTGGCTCAAATGCAAGGCCTGCAGGAAGACAGATAGAATGCACTAAATTCTTCAGTAGAAGTGGCTTTAATTATGGGGATAATATTCCGGTGTTAAGGACTTCAGAAATGGTATTGAATAGAATTGAAGCCAATTTCAGGCTGGGAAATTTTGGAGAGGCCTTGTCCGAACTTAATGACTTTAAACTTTCTAGAGACCTTCCAATTGTAGATTTGAGTGGAGAGGAGCTTTTATCTGAGATATTAAATGAACGGCTTAAGGAGTTTGCTTTTGAAGGACAGCGATTTTTTGACCTTAAAAGAAATGGAATGCCCATTGATAAGCGTTCATTTCAGGGGGAAGATGCTTTAATTCCTTTTGAAGATTTTAGGATATTGGCTCCAATTCCACAAACTGCCGTCCAAAGAAATAGGAATTTGAACCAAAATAGGGGATATTAGTAATTTCTTTTTCCTTATTTTTGCGGTTCAATTGATGGAGTGATGATATACGTTTGCAGGAAGGAGCATTTTAATGCTGCGCACAAGCTTTGGAACCCTAATTGGACAGAGGAGAAAAATATTGAAGTCTTTGGACCTTGCGCCAATGTAAATTGGCATGGGCATAATTTTGAATTAATTGTGACCGTCAAAGGGCTTCCAGATCCTGATACAGGTTTTGTGGTAGATTTAAAAGCTTTGAGCAACTTGATCAAGGAGTTGGTTATCGATAAGGTGGATCACAAAAACCTGAATTTGGACGTACCTTTTATGCAAGGGAAAATGGCCAGTTGCGAAAATTTGGTCATGGAGTTTTGGACAATCCTTGAACCAGCTGTCAATGCCATTGTTCCTCATGGGAAGTTATATAAATTGACCTTATACGAAACGCCAAGGAACTTCGTGGAGTATTTGGGTGAGTAATGGACAAGACTTTTGTTTTTTTGATTAGGCCTGCGTGTTATTCATGGCAGACTTAAAGTAAGCGCTGCTGGAAGGGATCTATCTAAAATAGAAATGAGGTATTATATCATATGTGGAGAAAGAAGCGGTGACATGCATGCCGCCAATTTGATCAAGGCACTTAAAGTTTCTGATACCTCATCAACTTTCCAGGGAATGGGCGGGGATTATTGTTCCCAAGAAGGGATGGAACTCAGTGCCCATTACAAGGAAGTGGCGGTAATGGGATTTTTGGAAGTGGTGTTTGGTTTTAGAAAAGTACTGAAATACCTCCAGCTGATCCAGAAAGACATACTTCATTATAAGCCTGATGTACTGATTTTGGTGGATTACGGCGGATTTAATATGAAAATGGCGGCTTTTGCCAAAGCCCATCAAATTCCTGTACATTATTATATTCCTCCCAAGGTCTGGGCTTGGAATCAAAAACGGGTGCATAATATCAGAAAATGTACCGATCAGGTTTATTGTATATTGCCTTTTGAGGAAGCATTTTTTACAAAATTCGGAGTCAATGCCCGCTATGTAGGCAATCCATTATTAGATGAGATCAAGCACTTTGAACCACATCCATTTTTTCATCAAAAGAATGAACTGAGCTACCGGCCAATAATCGCTTTATTGCCTGGCAGCAGGAGACAGGAGGTCAAAAATATGCTTCAGGTCATGTTGGAGGTAGTTCCTTTATTTCCCAATGCACAATTTGTGGTTGCCGGTGTTTCTAATTTGGATAGCGAGTTGTATGCTTCAGCGCTTAAGCAAGGGATTAAAGTGGTCTTTGATCAGACCTACGATGTGTTGCACCATGCCACAGCAGCAGTGGTGACCTCGGGTACAGCCACTTTAGAAACAGCCCTGTTTCGGGTGCCCCAGGTGGTGGTGTACAAGACCAGTCCTTTCAGTTACTGGATAGGCAAACAATTGGTAAAGGTAGATTTTATTTCACTTGTCAATCTCATTGTAGGCAGACAAGTGGTAAGGGAGCTTATTCAAAATGAATTTAGTCCGGCACAGGTAACCCAAGAACTCAATCAGCTATTAGGTTCGATTACTTATAAGGGAGAGATGCTGAATGGATATTCAGAAGTCCGCCAATTATTAGGGGAGCAATCTGCCTCCGACAAGGTCGCAAGCCTTATTACCAACCAAAGTAACTAAGCCTTTCTATTAATTAATCTATTTAAACGGTTAAACTTCACCATTATACTAATGTATATACATTGATTACTTTTAATGTTTAATTCCATATAAAATTATTTCAATTATTAGAAGCAATTAAATAAAATTTCGGAAAAAGTATAATAAACCAATTTTTAATCCTTAGGATTAAATTTTTAATGTAACTGTATATAAATATAATATATATATATAATTATAAATTATTATATTAAAACACTAGTGTCCGACTAA